>Ga0164318_10006719_pt1 | contig 11134 bp, 11 predicted proteins | sample GuaBasSedimGuay9_FD_113734 | JGI IMG/M metagenome (GOLD analysis project Ga0164318, IMG submission 113734) | Subseafloor sediment microbial communities from Guaymas Basin, Gulf of California, Mexico - Guay9, Core 4571-4, 0-3 cm | ecosystem: Environmental > Aquatic > Marine > Hydrothermal vents...
AACGCCATCAGGATGGTCGTTAATTCAAAGGTTTCCGGAATGTCTGACTGTCTATAGAACATCATAGTCTCCGGATCAAGCCCGCATGCCATCCATGTTGCGGCTAACTTATGGGTCAGTTCCTTTAATAAGGCAGCGTCTTTCATTGCGTTCAGTGCGTGATAATCCGCGATAAAATAGCGGGTATCGTAATGTTTTGCCAATTCAATAGCCGGCTTGATGGCCCCAAAATAATTTCCAATATGAGGGGTACCTGTTGGCTTGATTCCGGTTAAACTAACTTTTCGGTTCATGATTGGTCCTTTCCGATAAGTTGATCTATAGAATAAATACCTTCCAGCATCCGATCTAGTTTTTCTGAATAATAGATGGCTTCAGGATCGAAACTGTTCAACTTAACTTCTCCCGATGAATGAATAAATTCAGATGAACGACGCATAATGGCGACATGAGTAATATTGCCCTTATCATTCTGGAAAAAAGCCAGATCGCCGGGTTTCGCATTTTTTATCTCAACGGGATATTCTTTCAGAACTTTGATTTGTTGAGAGGCATCTCGCGGCAATTGTATGCCGGCGATCATAAAACACATTTGTGTAATACCTGAACAGTCGCAGCCATTTTCTGTTTTACCGCCCCAAAAATAAGAGCAGCCTAAAAGTTCACCTGCAGCATATAAAATAACATCTCTTGTATCTGTGACGGTAAGTGGTCTTTGTTTAAGGTATCCGGTAGAACCATCCGGCATGAGAACTTCATATACATCTCCATCTTTTCTTAGATAGGGAAAAGATGCCCCCATTGCAGCTACAGCCTTGCGGGGAGTATCCATGCCCGCCTTTTCAAATATGGGTAGAAAGGGTGTGTGGATCATGAGTTTAGGAAGAGAAATGATCATTTTTTCCATTTCATGGTTTAGATTAAGAGTCGAGAAATTTTGGGCCCATGCTTTATAGCCATCCGGGGTGCGCAATTGGATCCAGTCGCCTTTTTGGTCCATAATGTCAGCGATCTCCCACATAATTCCTTGTGTAACCAATTGAGAAGAAAAACTGGCTTCTTCATACATATTGGCAAAAGGGGTTTTAATGATCTTTTTCATGTTTACCTCTTAAAATAATAATAAATACGCAAGACCGCCCAATAAGCCACCGGCGACTGTATTTGATAAGTTAACTATATCATTTGTGATTGCACGATGTCCGCTGACAAGTGGAATATTTTCGTTATCACAATGATGTTGTTTTTCAGTTATTTTTTTACAAGTAGGACATTGATACTGAGCCTGAATGGTTGCTCCAAGCAAAGAATCTACAAGAGCCCCGATCAGGCCAACAACACTAATGATCAACACGGTCATCCATGACATTTCAATATTTGCAAAATAGAGCAAAGAGAATTTTCCGGCCAAGGCGATCAAAAACGCTCCAACCAGGGCGCCGGATGTTCCAATAATCGTTAAACCACCCGATGTGCCCTGGGGAACATGTTTCCATGTTAATATACTGACCGGTTGATGTGTGCTGAAAGCGCCGATCTCTGTACCCCATGTATCTGCAGTTGCCGCTGCAATGGCTCCCAGAAAAATCAAATACCAAAAAATCTCGAGATTGGGCCAGGTTGAAGAAAGAAAATGCCAGCACATGGTGGCGATCATAGCAACACCACCGTTGGCAAATACCTGGAAAATATCTCGCTTCCCGGTTTTTTCAAAGATCGTCTCAAGTTTTTTCTTATGGTTTTTCCCCAATTTTGTTAATAGAGTAGAACAAGCAAAAAAGACAATAACGGGAATCATCCATTCAGCACCACCCAGTCCAAAAACAACCGTTCCAAGAAGCCAGGCACCCATTGCGCCAGAAAGGCTTAAAGCTTTGGTGGCATAAGCCAGATAGGCTATGGCAACCGTAATACCCATCCAAAGCATCAGGTGAAGCTGGAATTCCGGTGATCCGTTATATAGGGCATCTAAAATAATACCGGCACCGATCGGGACCATAAGGTTATCGGTCCCCTTGTGCGAGATCGTTTCTGCTCCGGAAGCAAAGACGGCGGCGAAGAAACCAAAGCTTAATGCTGTGATCCATGTAATGGGTTGACCAAAGATTCCACGAAATATTTTCATACTAATAACAGCAACCACAAAGGAAACCAGAAACATTGCAATTGAGCCTTGAAGTGATTTTTTATCCGTCAAAACAGTAAACAACAATGGCTTTTTTCGCGATTCCCCAACCCAGCTTGCAACAGGATCGCCCAGAGCCATGATCAACATGGCCGTTTGTAAAATAGCGGGATCTTTATGCCAGAACCAGCAGACCAGAATGAAAAATGAAACCGGGAAATATACGGTTCCGTAAGAAATACGATCGGTCTCATGAATTCCTTTAAGAAGATTCATTTTAATGGCAAAAAAATTCATGACAGCAAAAATGAGCGCCACTAAAAGAACGGGAAGTTGAGTTTTAAAAATAAAAGGAGCAAAACAAACAAGACATCCCACCAAAATATGGACCGAGCGCCTTGTTGTATGAGGATGAACATTTAGTTTCTTTAATAAAATATCTGCTAAACCCAGTACTCCAACAATACCTACAATAAAGACAAAGGACAATCCCCAATCTGTGCTAAAAATAAAATCCATTACTTACCCCGAATTTAGTGAAAGATATTACAAGAATTTCCCTTTACTTGCAAGATGGAAATAGAGTAAGCGCTTATTGGGTAGCAGGTGAAATTCAGGAGAATATTTTATTAAAATTGTTACCATAATCATAATTCTAAAATATCTCACGTCTCATTTCCAAGTCTTTGATATATTTCTTTGAATTAATACAAATTCTCAATAAAATTGAAGAACGGGCAGGGAGCTTTTTAGATGTTAAAATCAATTATTATCGGACTAATTCAAAACATTGCAATCCTTTTATCTTTCACTTTGATCTATGATTTTTTCTGGGCAAAAGAAGAAAATATTAAAAAAATGTCAGGAAAGATACTTGCTGGTCTGCTTATTGGGCTAATAACTGTAATTGTCATGTGTCTGCCCTGGACCTTGCAGCCCGGTATTGTTTTTGACAGTCGATCGATACTTTTATCTATTTCAGGATTGTTCTTTGGCGGTATTCCAACCATTATAGCCATGGTAATTGCAAGTATTTATCGAATTATTATTGGTGGAGACGGCATGTGGATGGGTTTGGCCGTAATCGTAAGTTCGAGTTTTATTGGATTGATCTGGCGAATATATTTTCCACCAAGGAAGATCAAGCAACCTTATTATAATATCCTGATATTAGGTCTTGTCGTTCATACGGTTATGTTTTTGTGTATTTTCTTGCTGCCGAGAGAAAGTATTTTTTCTACTATGAAGTTTCTCGTTTTGCCTCTTATTTTTGTGTATTCACCGGGGACAATGTTATTGGGAGTGTTAATGCTAAAACGCTGGTCGGTCTGGCAAAAGCAAAAGGCCGTAGAAGAAGGGGAACAACGTTACCGGACGCTTCTTGAAAATGCGGGAGAAGCTATATTTGTTGCCGAGGGCGGATATATTCGTTTTGCCAATAAACGCCTTAATGATCTTCTTGAGGTTCCATACAAAGAGATATTGGCTAAACAATTTACAACTTTTATTCATCCTGACGACCGTGAATTTGTTATGGACCGCCACGAAAACCGTATAAACAAAATGAAAGTTCCACAGCGTTATTCTTTTCGCATCCTTACTCCATCCGGAGATATCAAGTGGGTCCAGATCAATGCGGTATTGATAGATTGGAATGGAAAACCGGCAAGTTTAAGTTTTCTGAGTGATATCACTGCAAAGCGTGAAAATGCTCGCCAACTTGTGCTTGCAAAGAACAAAGCGGAAGATAGTGATCGTCTTAAAACGATATTTCTTGCAAATATGAGCCATGAAATTCGTACTCCCATGAACGCCATACTTGGTTTTTCAGATCTTTTGAACATGGGGGGACTAAGTAAAAGTAAGCAAAACCACTATTTAAAAATGATTCAAACTGCCGGAAAACAATTGTTAAGTATTATTAACGATATTGTTGACATATCAAAACTGGAAGTAAACCAATTAAATATCAGTGAACAGAATTGCGAGCTGCAGGATATTTTCAACCAAAGTGTTGAGACCTTTTTAAATAATCCGCTTTATCAAGAAAAGACAGAAGTTGAGCTAAAGCTGGCCTTTCCCAAAAATTGTAAAAGTAAAAGGGTGCATACAGATCCTTATCGTATTCAACAGGTTATTGATAATTTTTTAAACAATGCCATAAAATATACGGACAAAGGTTCTATTACCATTGGTTGTGAAATGGAAGAGAGTGAAAAGCATATTGATATCAGAGTTTATGTCAGTGATTCCGGTATCGGGATACCGGAAGAGAAAAAGGATATTATCTTTGAACGTTTTCGCCAAGTAGAAGAGAACCAGTATAGAGAGGGTATCGGATTGGGTCTAAGTATATCAAAAGGCATTATTGATATAATGGGCGGTGAAATAGGATTTAAATCAAAACCCGGTGAAGGATCCACTTTTTACTTTAAGCTTCAACTGGATAAGATAGAAGAATTAACAAATCCAGAAGAAGATAAGCATATACAAGCACCCATTCTAAATAATAAACATATTATGATTGCTGAAGACGATATGATTTCCTTCTATTTAATCAAGGAATATCTTCAGGGAACCAATGTAAGAATCTCACATGCTTCTGATGGTGAAATTTTATTGTCAATGTTGGAAGAAGAATTACCGGATCTTTTGCTTTTAGATATTAATATGCCAAAGAAAGACGGCTATGCTTGTCTAAAGGAGATCAAGGAAAAAGGATATGAGATAAAGATCATTGCTCAAACAGCATATGCCATGGAAAATGAAAAGGAACTATGTTTACAATCCGGATGTGACGGATATGTTTCGAAACCCATTGATCCGGATACTCTTTTTGTTGAGATCAAACAAGTACTGAACAATAAAAAATAAGCGGGAAAAATAATACTGTAAAAAACGGAATCCTTTTAGTTGATTGTATTGGACATTTAATAAAGTAGTTACTTATTATGGTGGTGTTGTGATAGAAATTGAAGAAAAACGAATTAAAATATAATATTAAAATGAAAAAACAGAATACAATTGTTTGGGCCGTTATCGGAGCTGGCCGGGTTTGTGAAAAAAAGAGTATGCCGGCGATGAACCGGATTCCTCATTCTTGCGTAAAAACAGTTATGCGCCGGGATGCTGCAGCATGCAAAGATTTTGCATTCCGTCACAATATCCCTAATTGGACTCTTAACAGCAAAAATATATTTAATGATCCGGAAATCAATGCAGTCTATATCGCCACTCCGCCAAATACCCATGCCTTGTATGCTGTTAAAGCTGCAAAAGCAGGGAAAGCTGTGTATGTTGAAAAACCCATGGCACGCGATCATGATGAATGTTTGGAGATGATTTCGGCTTGCCGGAAAGCCGATGTTCCCCTGTTTGTTGCTTACTATCGACGTGCATTGCCGCTTTTCTTGAGGGTAAAAGAATTATTGGATCATGGGAAATTGGGATCGGTGAAGTCAGCATATATTAATTTTAATCGAAGCCGGCGCAGTGACGAGATCCAAAATCCCGAAAAGGTGTGGAGGGTACAACCGGAGATATCCGGAGGCGGACATTTTCATGATCTGGCTTCGCATCAGCTTGATTTGATGGACTTTCTTTTTGGCCCTGTAATTGAAGCAAAAGGCAAGGCTAAAAACGAAGCCGGTCTTTATAAACCGGCTGATACCATATCTGCAGAATTTACATTTCAACACGGTGTGAAGGGATATGGAGAATGGAATTTTGTGTCTGACGAGTCAAATGTTAAAGACGAAATAGTTATTATTGGAGAAGAAGGAGAATTACACTTTTCAACCTTTGCACATGCTCGAATTGAAGGTGTTTCTTTAAGTATGGGGCGAATATTTGAAGAGTTTACCTTACCGCAACATATTCAAGAACCATTGATTGGAACGATCGTGGCCGAACTGCGAGGGGAGGGCAAATGTCCCAGCACGGGTACCAGCGCAGCGAGAACAAGTCGGATAATGGATATTATTTGTTCATAGACGGTAATTAAGGAATAAAATAGAGAAGACACTATGATGGAAAAACTATTAACATATAATCCTATTCTTTTAGCCTTATTGGCGACGCTATTTACATGGTTCATGACGGCGGCCGGTTCTTTCATGGTTATATTTTTTAAGCAGATCAACCAAAAACTATTGAATTCCATGCTGGGTTTTGCCGCCGGTATAATGATAGCAGCTTCTTTTTGGTCCTTGCTTGCTCCAGCTATTGACATGGCTGAATCTAACGGTCAAAATCCCTGGTTGGTAGCTGTTGTGGGTTTTCTTCTGGGAGGTGCAAGCCTTTTGGGAATAGACAAGATATTGCCTCACCTACATTTGGGACTACCAACCAATAAAGCGGAAGGTTTTAAAACTTCATGGGAACGTTCAATCTTGCTCGTTCTAGCCATAACATTACACAATATTCCGGAAGGACTTGCCGTAGGAGTTGCTTTTGGTTCTCTGTTCCACAGTCCGGAGCTTGGAACATTAACGGGCGCAATAGCACTCGCTGTGGGTATTGGCATTCAGAATTTTCCCGAAGGTGCTGCCATTTCGATCCCTTTACGGCGTGAAGGTATGTCAAGATGGAAAGCATTTAATTACGGACAATTATCCGGCATCGTGGAACCAATAGCTGCTGTGTTTGGTGCATTTCTTGTATTAAAGGTCACATTTATTCTCCCATACGCGCTTGCATTTGCGGCGGGTGCCATGATTTTTGTGGTAGTTGAAGAATTAATACCTGAATCTCAACGGGGAGACGAAACAGATTGGTCCACGATCGGTGCCATAATAGGTTTTGCAACCATGATGCTGCTGGATGTGGCTTTGGGGTGAGCTGATGGTTGATACTCTGTTAAAGAAGGAAGAAAAAATGTTAAAAATATCAATTGTTTATGACAATACAATATATCAGAAAAATCTGGTGGCAGACTGGGGTTTTGCGGCTTATATCGAGACGGATGATATAACTATTCTTTTTGATTCCGGTTCTGACGGTCATATTCTTCTTGAGAATATGGGAAAAATGGGTTTGAGCCCAAAGAAAGTGGACACAGTTTTTATTTCTCATCATCATTTTGACCACACAGGCGGACTTGCTGCTTTTTTACGGAAAAATCCCGATGTGGATGTTTATTTGCCCGAATCTCTTCGTGGCGTAAAACGAGCTAAAAATGTTATACACGTCGATAAGCCGATCGCTATCACCAATACCATTTTTTCAACCGGAGAGCTAATGAAGATAGAGCAATCACTTATTATAAAAACACCCCAAGGTCTTGTACTTATTGTCGGCTGTTCACATCCGGGTTTGGAGAATATTATAAAGGTAGCTGCCAAATATGGCACGATCTATATGGTACTGGGTGGTTTTCACGGCTTTGAAAAGTTTGATGTTCTTAAAGATGTAGAATATGTTTGCCCGACCCACTGTACAAAACATATTAAAAGAATTGAAAATCTCTATCCGGAGAAATATATTCTTGGCGGAGCCGGGCGAAAAATTGAAATACCAATAAATGAAACTGAGCAAGAATGAAAACTTACCTGCAATGTATACCCTGTTTTGTTAAGCAAGCTTTAAAAGCCGGCTCTATGGCCACGAATGACGATAAAGAGATCAAGACCCTAATGGACCATATCGGTTGCCGTATTCAGGACATTAGTTTGGGTGATACACCCCCGGAAATGGGGCTGATCATTTATGACGAGATCCACAAGATCACGGGAATAAGTGATCCTTACGAAAAAGAAAAAAAAGCACATATCAAAGAAGCCAAACGGCTTTATCCTGAATTGAAAAAGAGGCTGGTCGCGGCAAATGATAGTTTGCTTATGGCAATCCGCATTGCCATTGCCGGCAATGTGATGGATCTTGGAATGGACAAACAATTTCACGTCGAAAAAGATCTAAAACATATCTTACAAAAAGAATTTGCGATCTGCGATTATGAAGAGTTTAAAAAAGTCCTGAAAAATGCGAAAAACATTTTGTATCTGGGGGACAATTCCGGGGAATCGGTGTTTGATAAGATACTAATAGAGACTATGGGCAAACCGATAACGTATGTAGTGCGTGACAAACCTATTATCAATGACGTAACCATAAAAGATGCAATTGAATCGGACCTGGACGAGGTTGCGGAGATTATCTCTTCCGGTTCACCCGCGCCGGCTACAATTCTAAAATTGTGCAGCGATGATTTTTTAGAACGCTTTGAAAAGGCCGATCTGATCATAAGCAAAGGGCAGGGAAATTACGAAGGTCTGTCTGAAACAGATAAACCGGTGTTTTTCCTTCTGAAAGCAAAGTGCCCGGTCATAGCAGATGATATTGGGGTCAATGAGGACGATATTGTTTTGTTGTCTGCGCAAAAAACATCCAAGGAGAGATCATCATGAAAAAGACAAAAATAGGAATTATTATTTGTCACCGCTATCACAATTGTGCCGGAGGAAAATGTTTCCGGGCTTTGCAAGAACGCGAGGGGGCATTTAAACGTTATTCCAAAGAAGAAAATGTTGAAATTGTGGGATATACCTCCTGCGGTGGATGTCCCGGAGGAAATGTAGAATATGCCCCTGAAGAAATGATTAACAACGGAGCTGAGGTTATTCACTTTGCAACCGGGTTTGTCGTGGGTTATCCGCCATGTCCCTGGATTGATCAGTTTAAAAAATATATTGAAACCCAATATCATATTCCCGTTGTGATCGGCACACATCCCATTCCTGAGAAGTATCAATTGGTTCATGACGAATTGGGCACCTGGAAAAGTGAACATTGGCAGGAAATGCTGTCATCCCTTAAAGATCCTTTAGAAATAAGAAAAGCATACGATTAAAGATTATGACCTATCAATATTTATTTGGCCCTGTGCCTTCGCGAAGATTGGGGATATCTCTTGGAGTTGACCTTGTCCCACATAAAATATGTACGCTCAATTGTGTTTACTGCGAATGTGGGGCAACCACCGAATTGACTTTGGACCGGCGGGAATATGTTTCTCATGACAAAGTTATCAAGGAATTAGATGATTATTTGACAAATTATCCGGAGCCCGATTATATTACTTTTTCCGGTTCCGGAGAACCCACCTTAAATTTACGGATAGGTGAAGTAATCTTGTATATTAAAGATAAATATCCCAAGATAAAAATAGCGGTTCTGACAAATGGAACATTGTTCATAGATCCTGAAGTACGTAGATCATTGCTGCAAGCTGACGTGGTTTTACCTTCTATCGATGCGGCTACGCGAGAAGCCTTCCTTCGTCTAAATCGCCCACATCATGATCTCGATCATAAAGAACATATTAAAGGACTTATTCGTTTTAGGAAAGAATTTAAAGGTAAAATATGGCTTGAGGTTTTCTTGCTCGAAGGATATAATGATAATTCAGAAGATCTTACAGCGCTTAAATCTGCAATAGAACGGATAAAACCGGACATCATACAATTGAATACCTTGGACCGGCCGGGTGCTCTACCCGGACTAACTGCAGTTTCTTTTGAGAAATTAAATCAAATAAAAGATTTATGGTTTTTACCCAATATAGAAATTATTGCACCGGTCAGCGAACGACAAACAAAAAAATCTTTCCGAGAAGATATAGAAAATGCTGTACTGGAAACAATTTCCAGAAGGCCATGTACATTAAAGGATCTGTCCCACATATTGCGGATCCATGAAAATGAAATAAACAAGTATTTGTCAACACTTGATGCAAGCGGGAAAATTGAAGCACTAAATATGAACAGAGGAGTGTTTTATCAATTAAAAAGGACACAATGACCATGACGTTGATATGAACATGGTATTTCCACCTTGTATTTTTTCGTGTAAAGATTGAAGTTTGAAGATTTTTAGACTAAATTAGTAAATTAAACCGGAACAGGATAATGATTGCTGTTATACAACGCGTACACAAAGCAAATGTCACTATTGAAGGCTTAACCGGTGGATGTATTGACTCGGGTCTTGTAATTTTACTTGGTGTTGCAGTCGGCGATACAGAGGCAGATGCCGATTTTTTGGTTGACAAGATAAGCGGATTACGTATTTTCCCCGATGATAAGGGAAAAATGAACATTTCCCTTAAAGACGCAGGTGGCTCTGCTTTGGTTATTTCTCAATTTACGCTTTGTGGAAACTGGCGAAAGGGTCGGCGCCCCAGTTTTGCAAACGCTGCCACACCGGATGAAGGTGAACGATTGTATGAGTATTTTTGTAAAGCTTTAAAGGACAACGGTGTCCCTCTGGAAACAGGGAAATTTGGTGCCATGATGGATGTTGCTCTTGTCAATAACGGGCCTGTTACGTTTGTATTGGATAGTAAACAAAAATGATCGATAAAGAGGAAATAATGAAAAAGAAAATTCGTGTTGTTTTAGCAAAACCCGGACTGGATGGCCACGATAGAGGTGCAAAAGTTATTGCCAATGCTTTGCGTGATGCCGGAATGGAAGTAATCTATCTTGGATTGCGTCAAACTCCGGAAATGATTGTCTCTGCCGCTATACAGGAAGACGCTGATGTCATTTCTCTGTCTATTCTCTCCGGTGCACATATGACTATTTTCCCAAAAGTTCTGGATTTATTGAAACAGAACGAAATGGCCGATGTCTTATTGATCGGGGGTGGAGTTATTCCCGAAGAAGACATGGATGAATTAAAGAAAATGGGGGTTGCGGAACTCTTTGGGCCGGGTACACCGACCACGGAGACCATAGATTTTATTGAAAAATGGTTCAGGGATAGTCCGCGTAACGCATAAAATTTCGGGGGCGAAATGAGGGCGACGAAAACGACCATGAAACAGTGGCCGGTAGATGACCGGCCGCGTGAGAAATGTATTCAGCAAGGCGCTGAAACCTTAAGTCATGCTGAATTATTGGCGATTTTATTGCGATCCGGTACTAAGCGATATTCAGCTTTAGATATTGCAAAACAACTTCTTGCTGACAATGACGGTCTTTTACAGCATGGCATGATGACGACCGGAGC
>Ga0164318_10006720_pt1 | contig 11133 bp, 10 predicted proteins | sample GuaBasSedimGuay9_FD_113734 | JGI IMG/M metagenome (GOLD analysis project Ga0164318, IMG submission 113734) | Subseafloor sediment microbial communities from Guaymas Basin, Gulf of California, Mexico - Guay9, Core 4571-4, 0-3 cm | ecosystem: Environmental > Aquatic > Marine > Hydrothermal vents...
GAGGTTGAAGCACCTGTAAAGAAGTTGGGCTTGAAGACCAAGCTCGTATGGACCGGTGTTGTTCTGATAGTGTTCTTTGTTTTAGGTATGATTCCCTTGTACGGGTTAAGTCCTGATTACCAGCAACAACTACAGGTGCTTGAGGTTCTTCTTGCTGCTAAATTTGGTTCATTGATCACATTAGGTATCGGACCTATAGTCACTGCTAGTATAATACTTCAGTTGTTGATAGGAGCAGATGTTATCAAGTTGAATCTTGCTACTCACGAAGGTCGAGCTCAGTTTCAGTCATTGCAGAAACTGTTTTCGGTATTGTTTATTGTGTTTGAGAATGCTGCTTTTGTGTTCTCTGGTTCTTTACCTGCTGTCTATCCAAGTCTTTATTGGCAATTAATAATGGTAATTCAGCTTGTTATAGGTGGTTTAATACTTATGCTTATGGATGAGGTTGTTAGCAAGTGGGGAATAGGTTCTGGTATATCATTGTTCATAGCAGCAGGAGTATCCATGCAGATATTTGTAAAAGCGTTCTCTCCGTTTAAGGCGGGTATGCTTCCTAGCGGTGCTGTGTGGCAGGTTCTTGCACTTATTGCTCAGGGAGTACCAGGAGAAGCGATTTGGCCACTGGTAGCTATCATAGCTACCATTGTAGTTTTCTTGTTATCTATATATGCACAGTCTATAAAAGTTAGCTTACCTTTGACATTTGCTAGAGTCAGGGGAATATCATTTAACTGGCCGATACGCCTTCTTTACACCTCTAATATTCCAGTAATCCTTGTTACAGCATTTATGGCTACTACTCAGGTTTTTGCGCTTATGCTGTTCTCCCAGGGAATCCCACTATTGGGCACATTCGAGATACAAAATGGAAGACAAGTTCCTGTAAGTGGGTTTGTTTCATACCTTAACCCTCCTACTATAAGGGATTTGTATTATCAAGGATTTACATCACATAATACAATATCTATTTTAGTTTATCTGATATTCATGACGGTTGGTGCTGTGCTTTTCTCTGTGTTGTGGGTGAAAGTGGGTGGACAAGGTCCAGAAAATGTTGCTGATCAGATAATGCAGTACAATCTGTTTATACCTGGTTTCAGACCAGATAAACGTATACTTGTGATGAAGTTAGAGCATTACATAATGCCTATGGCTGTTATTGGTGGTGCTGTGGTTGGGTTACTAGCAGCACTTGCAGACGTGCTTGGTGCTTTGGCTAGAGGAACTGGCGTGTTACTTTCAGTTTTAATCATCTACCAGTTTTATGATACAATTATCAAGCAACATCGTGATGAAGTAGCACCATTAATAAACTTTATTAGGAGGAGGCAAATATGAATGCGTTTTTAGAGTTAGTTTTGATTTCGCTTAGTGTATCTTTATTTTCTCAGGGAGCATATTTTCTTTTTTCTGACGTGAAGAAAGTGTCAGCTTACAGAAATAGAATTAAGGAGATAAGCACGAAGATACGTAAGTTAGATCCTTCATCTGATGAGTACAAGTCATTATTTAATGAGCAGTTAAAAATAAATTCACAAATTATGAGAATGAACATGAAGCCAATGATCATTACAACCTTACCTCTAATTCTAGTGTTTATGTTCCTTAACAAAAGGTACGCTGGGATTGAGGTAATACCTCTACCTTTTAGCTTGTTTGGTAAGACATACTTGGGTTGGCTAGGGACCTACATAATACTGTCCTTATTTTTCACGTCCATAATCCAGAAGATTTTGTTTAAGTATCTGGGTGAGAGGAATTGAAAGTTATGATTGCTGGGTACCCTGGTTCAGGTAAGACAACTGTTTCCACATTCATTGCTAAGAAGTTTAAGTTAGATTATGCATCAGCAGGCAAGTTGTACAGGGAGTTGGCTTCTGCTGATGGTGTTGATATAAACTCACTTAAGTTTCTTAAATGGTATAAGCAAGCACGCTATGACAAAATTGTTGACTCGCAAGTCAGGAAGGCTTCTCGCAAGGGAAATTGTGTTATTGATTCCTGGTTAGCTCCTTATCTTATTAAGGATGGAATTAAAATCTTTCTTAAGGTTGATTTTGAAGTGGCTGCTAAGAGGGTAGCGTCAAGAGAAAACATATCTATCCGCACAGCAAAGATAATAACGAGAAAACGTCTTGACTTAACGAGAAGACGTGCTAAACGACTGTACGGTATAAAGCTTGACGATTTATCTGTTTACAATTTTGTAATCGACACAACGTTTTTAAACGTTAATGATGTAAATAACCTTGTCAGTTTTTTGCTTAGGAGGTTGAGATTATGATACAACCAGGAAGATTATGCATAAAATTAAGGGGAAGAGACAAGGGAAGGTACTGTGTTATTGTGGAGAAGCTAGACAAAAATTATGTTCTGATAGATGGGGCTGTGAGACGAAGGAAGTGTAACATAAACCACTTAAAACTTCTTCCAGAGGTTTTAGACGTTAAGCTTGACAAGGAGTCTATACGTAAAGAGTTAGTGAAGCGTGGATACATAAAAGAAAAGAAGAGAAATTACACACCAAGACCCAGGGCTAAGAAGTAGAAAGTTATATTTACAACCTTTGTTTACTATTTCTTTATGATTATTGGATACGATGTTAGAGGTAAGGACATTACTAAGGATAAAGCTTATGATATTGGTAGGAGGTTGGGCTCTCTTTATGATACGCTCGCTGTTGGTCACGATAATAGACGTGCTTCTGCTAGGATTATTGATGCGTTTCTTGACGGATTGACAGACAGTGGTTGCGATGTGCATTTTTTGGGCATGGTTCCAACACCTGTTATTAATTATTATGGCTGGAAGAACATGCCTGCTGTTAGTGTTACTGCTTCTCATAATCCTATTGGTTATACTGGTTTTAAGCTGGTGAGTGAGTTTGGTTCAACTTTACCAATTTGGCATAAGGTGTTAAAGGCCAAGTTGAGAAGTGGACACGGAACTGTGAAAAAAGTGAGCGTAGTTACCAATTATATTAGATATGTAACTGAAGGGTTAAGAAGCAAGAAGAAAGTGGTAGTTGAAACGTTTAGTGGTGTTGTGACACCAATTGTTAGTAAGGCTTTGAAAAGGATCGGGTGTAAGGTTAGATTAGTTCACAGTACTATTAAGCCTGATTATGGAGGCATTAATCCCCTACCAGAAGGAAAGAATATAAAGCACTTGATTCGTGCTCGTGGTGATTTTAAAGTTGCGTTAGATGGAGACGCAGATAGAGCTACATTTATCACAGATCGCGTACTAAATTCATCAGAGGTTGCGCGTGCGTTTGTTAAGCAATTTGAATACACAAAGGTTGTTGCTTCGAGGGATGTAGACATAAGAGCTAAGCATGTAAACATAGGCCGAGTCTATGTGGAAAAATACATGGTTAAAGGATATCGTTTTGGTGTTGAAGGGTCTGGTCATTACTACTTTGGAGACTATTATCCATTTTCTGATGGCGTGTTAGCTACTCTATTGTTCACTCAGATTAATGGGCAAATACCAACAATTCCAATAGTCCGTACGAGTATACCGTGTAAAACTAAGCTTCAGGACGAGTTTAAATGTACAAAGGATGGTTGGGTAATGCTTCATAGGTCCAAAACTGAGGATAAACTTAGAGTCACTGTGAGAGCAAAAACGTTAAAGCAAGCAGTTGAAGAAGCGAATAAGATAAAGAAGAAGATGAGGAGGAAGTGCTGATGTTTTACGTTGTGAACAATTCAGGTTTGTATGTGTTTAGACACACTAATGGTAGTTTTCCTTCTAAATGGGCTGGTATCTGGGCTCTTGATAAGAAATATGTTGATTACTGGGCTTACAAGGTTAATGGTGTTTGGTTGTCACCAGATCTATGCGCCTGGAGTAACGGGCATAACTATAAAGTTGGGGATATAACAGTACGTGAGACAGTTCACGTTAGACAGGGTAAGGTTATTTCCTCACTTACCTTTGAGGGTAATGGTGACGTCTCACTTGATTTGGAAGTTGGTGTAAATATGCGCTACAGGGATGAGGATTTGCATGGGAGAAAATATAGTTTTGACAAGGGTAAGATTGTATCTGATCTAGGAAAATTGACTGTAAAGTTGATGGGAAGTAGTTTTAAGCCGCTTGGTCTTTACTCAACACATAATCCTGGTTCTAACATTCCATTTGCGTTGTGGTATGAACAGGAACAGAGCAAGTTTGTTCCTGGAATTTGGCACACTGAATTTAAGCTCAAAGGCAAAAAGAAGTTGAATACGTACTTTATTGTGGACTTCAAGAATAAGAATGTTGAAGAGCCTTTTGGCGAGTTTAGGAACAGAGAACTTTCATCGTTGATGAAAATTGCATTTTCAGGTCTAAAGACGTTTGCGGCTAATAATCACTTGAAGGGAGTCATAGCAGGCTATCCATACTTTAATGAGATATGGGTAAGAGACACCCTAATAGTATTACCTGCCTATCTTTACGCTGGGATGTTTGATTACGTGCGGGAGATTCTTGTTTTCGTATCAAATTATACTAAAGACAGAGTTCCTACAGTTATAAACTCAAAAGGAGCTAAATACTACTCTGATGATGTTAATCCTTTGTGGATAATTGGACTTGATTATTACATACGTCACACAAGAGATCTCTCCATACTTAACGATGTGAAGGATAGTTTGCTGAGTGTTGTTAAGTATGGTATTAATAGTATTAAAGATGGTGTTGTGCACAATAGTGACTATGGAACTTGGATGGATTCTATACCAAGACCAAACGCTGTTGAGGTACAGTCTCTCTGGATAGAAGCGTTTAAATTGGCTGCTAGAATGCTAAGAATGTTAGACATAGACATTGACTTGCCTAATCTTAACATCAACCCCTTCATCAAGAAAGGAATTATTGTTGATAGGTTAGATGGTGGATTAACAGCCAACATTCTTGTACCTCTCTTCTTCAAACAAGTGAGTCACAAGGTTGCATCCCGTGTCATTGACCTTGTTGAGCAAGAGTTAGTAACGCCATCTGGTGTTAGGACTATGGGAAAGTCTGATCGATTATTTAAAGGTGGTTATCACACTGGTGCTGTTTGGCCATTACTTAATAACCTAGCAGCAGCTGCCTACATAAATTATGATCGTGATGGTGTTAAGTTCTTAACTTTGAATAGATCTCTTGTAGGTAAGTACTGTATTAATTCTATACACGAAACAGAAGGTGGAGCTGTTGCTCAAGCTTGGTCTGTTCTTCCAGTTATACATATAGTTGATGAGTTCATTCTTGGCATAAAGCCAGATTTAGTTAATAAGAGGCTTTACATTCTACCAAACTACGTGTTGAATACGTCATTCAAGAGAAAACTTTTGATAGGTGAGGATGTTGTCAATATAACCTACACGGTCAGAAAGGGGTTAGATATAGAGGTAGACGGTTTTTCGCATAAAGTAGTTGCTTAGAGAAAAATTTAAGTACTACGTATTACGTGGATATTACAGTTAGAATAAGGTGAGAAGCTTGATTAAAGTACTTATGATTGGTTGGGAGTTGCCTCCATTTTCAACAGGTGGTCTTGGCACGCACTGTTACTCTTTAACAAAGAGGCTGTCCAAATACGTATCAATATTCTTTACCATGCCAAATAGGAAAGGTGTTCCGTCCTATGATTTTATGGAGATCATACCTATCCCTTCTCCATCTCTTGGTGTGGGAGTTTACGTGACAGCAGATCATAAAGTACACTACATGTCAGATTGGATTCCACACATTATTGACGTTTATGCTAAAGAGATTGTTAAAGCCGTTAAAAACATAGATTTTGACTTAATACATTCCCATGACTGGTTAACAGCACCTGCAGCTATGGCTGTTAAAAAGTTAACTGGTAAGCCTTGGATATACACTGTTCACTCGACAGAGTGGGACAGATCTGGTGGAAGCCCTTGGCCTGAGGCTCTTGCTGTGGAGACAGAGGGTTTAAGAAATGCTGATATGATCATAGCAGTAAGTAACAGAACCAAAAATATGTTAATTGAGAAGTATGGCATCCCTCCAGAAAAGATAAGAGTTGTTTACAATGCTACAGAGCCGATAACCTATCGTGGGAGGAAGTACTCAAAAATGGTTTTGTATTTGGGCAGATTAACTGTTCAAAAAGGCCTGTATCATTTTCTGCACGCTGCCAAGCTTGTACTTGAGAAGGATCCAAATGTTCTGTTTGTGATCGCTGGTACAGGCCCAGATGAAGATTATTTGATTAATTTATCTATTGAGTTAGGCATACATAATAATGTTGTCTTTACTGGCTTTGTCCCAGACGAGGAAGTAAAAAAACTGTATGGTAGTGCTAGCCTTTATGTTCTCCCATCGAAGTCAGAGCCGTTTGGTATAACTGTTCTCGAAGCAATGTCTGCTGGCACGCCTGTGATTGTGAGTAAACAAACAGGTGTGTCAGAAGTTATACGTAATTGTATTAAAGTAGACTTTTGGGATACTAGGCTTATGGCATCTGCCATACTTGAAGTACTTAACTACCCTTCTCTTATGGAGTCACTTAGGGCTAATGGTTACAAGGACCTACATAGAATTACATGGGAAGACAGTGCTAGAAAAACTTATAATGTATACAGAGATGTATTAAATCTATGATAATCAACTTTTATTTTCAAGTACACCAGCCGTTTCGTTTAAGGAGATACACGTTTTTTGATATAGGTGAAAATCATGACTACTATGATCATAACAAGAACAAGGAGATCTTTCTTCGTGCTGCCAGAAAGTGCTACCTCCCAACTAACAGACTGTTGCTAGATTTGATTAAGAAGCACAATGTAAAGGTAAGTTTTTCCATACCTGGAACATTCCTGGAGCAAGCCGAGATGTACAACAAGGATGTAATACAGTCCTTTCAAGAGTTAGTTGATACAGGCAATGTCTCTTTGTTAAACGAGACATACTATCACTCTCTTGCTTTTTTGGTCTCAAAGCAAGAATTTGTAGAGCAAGTTAAGATGCATAAGAAAATTACAAGAAAGTACTTTAACAAGCAACCAGTTGTCTTAAGAAACACAGAGGCTATGTACTCTAATGCTGTGGCTAAGGTAGCTGAAGAGATGGGTTTTAAGGCTATGGTAACTGAAGGGTGGGATAGCATACTTGGATGGAGATCTCCTAATTACATGTACAAAGCAAAAGGAAGCAATGTAAAGCTACTGACAAGGAATTACAAATTAAGTGATGACATCGGTTTTAGGTTTTCTACTCCTTACTGGGAGGAGTATCCTCTAACAGCTGACAAGTATGCTATGTGGTTAGCTTCTTCTCCTGGGGAGGTTATAAATTTATTCTTGGACTACGAAACATTTGGTGAACATCAATGGCCAGAGACAGGCATATTTGAATTTTTAAGACATCTCCCAATTGAGGTTGCAAAGCATAAGCATTTAGAGTTTGCAACCATAGACGAGGTTGTGCATACACTTGAGCCAAAGGATGAAATTGATATACCTCACTTTTTATCCTGGGCCGATATTGACAGAGATCTCTCTGCTTGGTTAGGAAACAATATGCAGAAGTCTGCGTTTGAGGAGATAAAAAAGTTAGAACCATACGTTAAGGAGCAAGGAGGCAAAGTTCTTGAGGACTGGAGAAAGCTTTTGACGTCTGATAATTACTATTATATGTGTACAAAGTGGTTTGCTGACGGAGACATACACAAGTACTTTAATGCTTATGATAGTCCTTACGTAGCTTACGCCAACTTCATGAACATTGTAAGAGACTTAAAGCATAGGCTGGGCTTACTTACCAAAGCGTGATTTTGCAAGTTCGTATGCTTTTAAGTACTCCTTTATTTGAACGTCCCAGCTGCACAGCTCCTCTACATACTCTCTAACATTTAGTTCTATCTTAAATCTCTCTTCATCAGGCATATTGACAAGCTTTTCTAAATAGTCTGTAACATTCTTTACTACAGTGTGATAGTCTACTCCAACTGTGTTAACAACGTACAGGCCATCTATTAACTTGTGTTGTTTTAGGAATGAACCGAATCCAGATGAATCTGATAATATTGAACAGCTAGCATAAGACACAGCTTCCAATGGCGTGTATCCCCACGGCTCATACCGTGACATAAATACTCCGATATCTCCGGCTGTTATTACCTGTTTGTAAGTCATACCAAGCATTTTGTCTGCTTCTCCTAGATACACAGGATAGTACACAACTTTAACGTGGTCTGTCGGTCTGTTTAGTAACCCTTTTTGTTCTAACATACTTGTTATCTCATTATTAATGTTGTAAGCAGAGATTGGCGGGTTTTTACCTCTCTTTGAATGCAGTTGGTCAGCTGCTGCTCTTAACTCAGCTATGACTTTGTCTGGCACAATTTCATTGTCTATAGCGTCGCTGAGAGACAGCTCTGATATTATCTTTTCCTTTACTTTTTCCCAGGAAGTGTCCATCATTTCTTTTACTCTTTGGTATGTAACGATGTTGTCCAGAACTTCTGCATTTGGTCCGTTATGTTTTGATGGAATGAATAGAAATGCCACTACTGTATTGTTTTTGAGGCGTTTGTTTAGCTCAGCTAGGGAATCAATAAAGATGTCATAACCTTTGTTTTTGAATTCGTGCCTTCCTGCTGTGAAAATAATAGGAGCTAGACTAGGATTAAGTGGGTAGTAAGGAGTGAAGTACGCTCTTATAAACTCATTTAACTCTTCTCTGTATTTTTCGTATTCAACTCTTATTGATGGTAAATCTGGCACATTTTCAAAGTTTAGTGCGTTTGGAGTTACTACATCAGGTCTTCTACCCAATATTACTTCAGCTTCATCTGCTGTTATCTGGCTAACGGTTGTGAACACATCTGCTGTTTTTGCTATCGCTTTTTCCATGTTATGTTTAGCATTTACACCATAATCTTTTGCCATTTTATCAGCATCTAGATTTCTTGACTTCACAGCATTAGCAATGTCTATACTGCTAGATGCAGCTCTCCCTACTACTGTTGCATGCGTTGTGAACACAGTCGGAACTTTGCCTTTGAGATAAAGCACAGCAGCGCCAGATAGCCATTCATGTGCATGAACAATATCAGTGCTCACAATAATTTTTTCTAGGAGTTTTCCAGCACAGTGAGCCCATGCTACAGGTGTGTCGTAGTCATCCCCAGCACCTAACGAGTCTATACTGTATTTTTCCCAGTGCATCTTTTTTAGATTGTTTATGTTTTTTGCTTTCCAGTTATTTGAGTCAATTAGAATGATATCAACGTCTGGATCTACCCACTTTCCGTATTTGCATATTATATCTTCTTTTTCCAACTCCAAGAACACATTTTTTAGATGAGCTGGTGGTGTTTTCTTTACAAACTCTTTTTTTGCTTGCTTTTCATTGTAGAATCCTATAGCTGTGTATGGAAAATACTTTTTCACAAACGGTGCTTTCGTGGATATAACAGTATGTATACCACCTACTTTATTTCCGCACTCGAACGAGACTTCATAGATCATCTATCACACCCCTCATATCCTTTGCAAATACTTCTGGACTTAAGACGTTTACGAACATTCCTGTTCCGAATTCAACAGACGCTGGTCTTTGAAGTCTTGGGTAGATCTCAATGTGAAAATGATAGGCATCCATCTTGTCAGATGTGTGGATCACATAGTTGTATGGAGGGTCATCTAATAGTTGGTCGTATCCCTTGAGCACTGTTTGCAATGTGTGTGCTAACTCTGCAATCTCCTCCTTTTTAAGTAGTACAATATCACTAACATGTTCTTTTGGGAGTATCCATAACTCTCCAGCAAACCTTGAAGCGTAGGGTGCTATAACTATGAATTTGTTACTCTCATACACAAATCTTTCAGTCTCGCGTTCCTTTTTTATGACATCACAATATATACATCTGTTATACTTTGTGTAATACTCCTCGCTGTTTTTTCTCTCCATCGCGATAGTGTTTGGGACGAAGGGGATTGTGAGTACTTGTGCGTGTTCATGATATATGCTCGCTCCTGCCCATTTTCCATGATTTTTAAACACAAGTACGTATTCGCTGTCGCTTCTAAGCGCCTTTATTCTGTTAATGTATGTGTTCACTATGTCCATAAACTCATCTTTTGGTAAGTCTTGTATCAATGTGCTATGCTTATCTGTTTCTATTATTACTTCATGATGTCCATGCGCAGTCATGTTTGAGTAGAAGTTTACATCTGCATCCAATGGTGTGTTTGGTCTTACAATAGGGTACTTGTTAGCTATTACTTTTACATGCCATGGGTTTCCTACCTCTTCTATAACTCCTTCTTGGTTTTTATCTGGACAGAATGGACATGTTTTTGCTGGTGGAGCTGGCATGGGTTCAATTTTAAACTCGTCTGGCCTCTTTGCCCTTTCTGGTGCTATTGCAACCCATCTGTTTAGTACATAGTCCTTTCTAAATTCGTTTAGGGTGCACCATCTATCACTTAAGTACGTTATCCATTTCAATTTTTACACCCTTACTGTTTATTATCCTACATCTAAACTTTACTGAATAATCGTGCCCAGAATCAGTCGGGTAAACTGAAAGAAAAACTAGTTTTTTCCTTCCTGTGTTTACTACTCTGTGTGCGTACCCTGGCTCAACGTAAAATATGTCTCCTTCCTGCACTTTGTATGCCTTACACTTGTTGTCTTTCTGTAATACAATGTAACCACTTCCCTTTATGAAGTAATAAACCTCTGGCCTCTTCCTTATATGCTTATGCCCCTTGGTCATGTAAAACTCCTTTCCAATTTTTCCTGCATTTAGTTCTGTTATAGCGTATGATAGGTCTTTTTTCTCATACGCGTATACAATATATATGACAGGATTTCCCTTAGGATGGTCAAGAAACTGTTCTTTCATGTCTCTGTACTTTCTTACTATTTTCATGTAGAAATAAAGGTCATAGTAAGTTATAAGTTCTTTGGGAAGGTCTGCTTTCTATGCCGAATGTAAAATAATGCTGCTTTAGTTGCCAACTTTGCACTTTTTATTGCATTGTATCCTCTTATAATCCCATAGATAAATCCTGCATTGTAGACGTCTCCGGCTCCTACCGGGTTTCTTGCAACTGTCTTGTTTGTTGGTATGTGGTGCACCTTGTCTGTGATGATGTATGATCCTTTCTCATC
>Ga0164318_10006721_pt1 | contig 11128 bp, 7 predicted proteins | sample GuaBasSedimGuay9_FD_113734 | JGI IMG/M metagenome (GOLD analysis project Ga0164318, IMG submission 113734) | Subseafloor sediment microbial communities from Guaymas Basin, Gulf of California, Mexico - Guay9, Core 4571-4, 0-3 cm | ecosystem: Environmental > Aquatic > Marine > Hydrothermal vents >...
ATCTCTGCGGTGATTCGGTATGGTATCGCGTCGGGGAATATTCCGGTTCCACCCCGGTAGATTATTCTTCCGGTAAAATAGACACCAGCAACATACATGCAAACGAAGATTTTATCCTTTATTCCGAAACCGACACCGTTATCATCAAGCCGAGCTCTGCCCCGGTCGAATTACTTACGGTTTGTCCGCCCGACACCGGCATCGAAATAGTGATTTTCCACCTTGATGATGATGCGACATATATCAAAAAATACCAGGAGAAAGTGGAAGTTCTCAGGCAATACCCTGATTTTGGCAATACACCGCCCGAAGACTATAAAACCTTTACCTATTCCGCACCCGATGACAGCGATCTTATCAAATTAAGAGAAGAGTACAAGCTCGACTCCGTCGCCGGTGACGGCGGCGAGATAGAGCGCATAACCAACCTTCTGCACTGGGCAAGTAATATTGTCAGACATGAAGACCGCATGCTTGAAAACGTGCCGCGCAACGCTCTTGATCTTATTGCTTCATGCGTAAAGGAAAACCGCGGGGTTAATTGCCGGATGAAGGCGACAATACTCAATGAGGCTTACCTGGCGATGGGTTTCAAATCGCGGCATGTCACCTGTATGCCGGCCGATACCGCCGACCGTGACTGCCATGTTATCAATATGGTTTACAGCGACAGTCTCGGTAAATGGCTCAACATGGATCCCAGTTTCGATGCCTGCTTCATGGACAGCGCCCGTAATATACTCAGCATCGCCGAAATACGGCAGATGATGATCAACGGTGACTCGCTGATTTTAAACGATGAGCTCAATTATAATGGCGGTTCCCGAAGTGTCCTTCGGCATAAAAGCTACATAGCCAAAAATCTGTTTCGTTTTTCGTGCCCGCTTGAAAGCGAATTCGGATATGAGACTTTGGAAAATGAGCTTCAGATCCAGATCTATCTCAATCCGCTTGGTTACGACGAGAAGTACGTTGGAAAAACCTATCAATATAGAAACGAAAATAACAAACTGATCAAGTATTTCACCGACAACAGCGAATATTTCTGGGCCGCGCCGTATTAGAATATAAACGGAGATTTCTCATACCACAACCATTCGGAAAAGACATCAAGCAGACGACATTTATTGCCGCGCCGATTGAAAAAGTGTATGATATAATCGCATCGGCCGACGGCTGGAACGCTTTCTTCACCACCGGGATGGAGCTCGATCCCAAACCGGGCGGCAAAATGACTTGGCGCTGGAAAGACTGGGGGCCTTTATTTTATACGACCGACGCTCAGGCTGAAGTGGTCAGGGCCGAATGCCCCGATATTTTCGCCTTTCAGTGGTATCCGGTCGGCAAAGACAATCCCACCACGATTACATTTGCATTATCGGCCAAATATGGCGGCACTGTGGTTGAACTTACTGAATCAGGCTATCCCGATACCGAGGCCGGCCGGGCAATGATTCTTGAATGTGCGTCCGGATGGGGCGAAGCATTGACATTGCTGAAATTTTATATCGAGCATGGAATAGTATATGCTCAGCCGAAGAAGGAAGAATAGGCAAAGTTATATTATAATCCGTAGCGCGGACATTCCTGTCTTCTGGTTTCTCCTTATGGAGAAAATAAATCGCCTAATATATCTTTTTAAGTTGTCACCCTTTAAATTGAGTTTTAATTTAGTACCAATAGTTGGTTTTATCCCTTAACATAAGATTTATAGTGGGTTGTATATTATGGAACAAACAGAACAAGCCCTTAACTGGGTGCGAATTTTACTAAGCTGGGCACCCCATTTAATAACATTAATTGGAGTTACAATTTCCGTTTATTATCTAAACAGAAGGGAACTTAAAAAAATTGAGACTTCAAATATGCATCATAAGGAAGAAATTGAAATACAGCTAAGGGCTTTAAATGCAAATCTAAAGGAAAAGCAAAAAGAGCGAGATTTTGAATTAAGCAAAATAATATTGGAAAAATCTTTGAGTGTTATGCAGGAAGGCTATAAAAAAACCATAGAACTTAATATCCTTTTAAATGCCGATGCACCGATTAATGTCGATTCTAAAGAACATATCAGAAAATTCCAAGAGTTTATTCAGCGAATTGAGCCGATAAAAAATTGGTATAATGAAAATTGTTTTTATTTACCTAAAATTATACGTGATGATTTTCTAATTTTGATTAACCTATCATATGATCATATCGATAGGAAGTTTTTTGATACCAAGACAACCCCACCCTTAAATATCTGGGAAAAACTAATTGCCGTTCTTAAGGGCATACAGGAGAATTATCAGGCCTTTTTGGATAAATATAGTATTCTGGAGAAAATTGACAAAGATTAATTCGTTAATCGAGTACAAATAATCTCCAGCTCTACCGTACTTCGATACCGATCTCGGATGAATCGGCATCCTGGCCGTCGGAGACAATCACCTTGATAATATATCCACCGCTGGAACTGGGACCCTGCCATGTAATCGCACAATCGGTATAACCGCCGGGGAAATTACCGTCTTCGCATGTCCATAAATAGAAAATCGTATCGCCATCGGGATCATAAGCATCACAATACAGGCCCACTATACCGAGGGGCGCAATACTGACCGCTGAACTCGATATCCCGGTTATCACCGGGTGCTGATTGGTCGGATCGGCAGGCGGCGGCTTGATCAGATGTTTGTCCTGGTCACTGCAAACAATGATCGATCCCGCCAGAAAAATTACTATTAATGATATTATAATTGATCGACAGTACACCACACGACTCCTGAAAAATGGACCGCAATAGATATACAATAATATAATATACGATCGGGTTTTTGAATAAACATTTTTTATTGACTCAATCTAATCTCTTGTCGATAATGGTCTTATGAGCAGTGTCAATCGGCGATCATTGGTGGTCATTGCCTTTACCATCCTTATAATAGTCCTGGTAAATCTGTCCTGGTGGCTGTTTTATTCCGGAACCCGTGACAATTTCAGATCACAGCTGTCACATCGCCTGGCCGCCCTTGCCCATCTTGGCGCCTCGTGGATAAAACCGGATCTGGCTGTCTCGCTGAACGATGGGTACCTTTCTGCCTATGATTCAACTCTTGGGATCCTTGAAAAAATAAAAGAAGCCGATTCGCTGTCGGAAGTGTTCGTTATCGACAATAACTACAAATATCTCGCCACAACTTTACTCGAGGCTGACTCGGTTTATTATCTGGCCGCTCTCAATGCCCCGTATATTGATTCGCTCTTTTTACTTGAATGGGAAAGAACGGAAACGTTTCACCATCGGCGTCCGATTGTAACCGAGGGATACCGGGTTGGCGATGTCGTTCTGAAATCGGCCTTTGCTCCTATTTGCGATACGCTGGGGACCATTATCGCCGTCCTTGGCGTCGAGGCTGATGTGGACTATACCGATGTCCTGCTCGACCTGAAAAGAAAACTGTATCTGTCGACCCTGCTGTCTCTGGCGGCGGGAATAATATTCGGATTCTTCTTTGTTTTGGTTCAGAGAAAATTTGTCGCCGCGGAAAAATCATTGTTTATTTCGCAATCACAGGCCAATCTGGGCCGGATGGTTGCGGTTGTCTCGCATGAAATAAAAAATCCGCTGATGATCATCCGGGCATCGGCCGAAAGGCTGACCAAAAACGGCATGAAAGAAGCCGATTTCATTGTCGAAGAAACCGATCGCTTGAATAATATAGTTACCGGCTATCTCGATTTTGCTTCGGGGAAGAAAACCTTGAAAATCGAGCCGGTTGATATAAAAAATCTGTTGCGTGAAATCGAAAAGCAATTCCGCCCCAGGCTGGCTCGCGACAATATTAAACTGACCGTCGCGTATTCTGATGATGACGGCCCTGTGGCCGCCGCCGATTCGGCCGCACTCAGACAGGTGTTGATAAATTTGATCCTCAACGGGGCCCAGGCCTGCCGTGGTCGAAATGATGGCGAAGTGAATATAAAATATAAGCAAGAGTCGGAACGGGTGGAAATAGGTATAATGGATAACGGAGCCGGAATAAACCGAAAGGAGATAAAATCGATTTTTGATCCGTTTTATAGCACCAAAACAACCGGTTCCGGATTGGGCTTATACCTTTCGAAAAAACTGCTGGACCAGATGATAGGAAAGATTGCAGTGGACAGCGACACCGGTGGCCCGACCATATTTACAATTACACTGCCGCTTGCCGATAAAGGAAAATAGCTATGCCGAATATTCTTGTTATAGATGATGAACCCAAAATGACCTATCTGGTCGAGGGGGCCCTGACCGATGCCGGCTTTCAAGTCACCGCGGTTAATACACCGAATGAGGCGCTGAAACTGATCGACAGCCATTGCTATGATATTATCGTTACCGATTTCTCGATGCCAAAGATTACCGGGCTGGAAATCCTCGAAAAAGCGCGTGAGAAAGGCGATGCCGCGGTGGTCATCATGACCGCTTACGGCACTGTCGAGAATGCTGTCGAGGCGATGAAAAAGGGCGCCGCCGATTATATAATGAAGCCGTTCCCGATGGATGAGCTGGTCATTATCTGCCGTAAACTCACCGAAAAACAGCGCCTGATCGGGCTGACCGATATGCTGACCGAGGATATCAAGGGAATCTCCTATGATAAATTTATTGGTCGCTCCAGGGCCGCACGGGAAATGCTGGACATGATTTCCAGGGTGGCCGCTACCGATGCCACCGTTTTGCTGACCGGCAAATCAGGCACCGGAAAGGAACTGGCAGCCCATCTTATCCATGAAAATTCACCCCGCAAGAAAAAACCGTTTATCCCGGTCAACTGCGCCGCCCTCACCGAAACTCTGCTGGAATCGGAACTATTCGGCCACGAAAAAGGCGCTTTCACCGGTGCCGATAAACGCAAACTGGGGCGCTTCGAACTGGCCGATGGCGGTACGATATTTCTCGATGAAGTGGGGGAAACCTCACCCGCCCTCCAGGCCAAACTTCTTCGTGTTCTCGAAGAACGTCAGTTTGTCCGGGTCGGCGGGGTCGATAATGTGACGGTCGATGTCCGGGTAATTGCTGCCACCAATCGCAATCTTAAAGATGAAATGGCCAACGGAAAATTCCGCGAGGATCTCTATTTCCGTCTCAATAATTTCCCGATAAAAATTCCCAATCTGGCCGAACGCAGAGATGATATACCCGAACTTGCCCGTTATTTTCTCGAACGTAAAAAGTATAAAAACCCGGAATTATCCGATGAAGTGACCCGGATGCTGATCACATACTCATGGCCTGGTAATATCCGTGAGCTTAAAAATATTCTTGAGCGGGCAATGATCCTGGCGGCAGGCGGTACAATAGAAATGGAACATATCGGTATTGAAGATGAGACCGAAACCGCTCCACTGCAGATAACCAATGCCGTCGAAACGGGAGCCGGACTTGAGGATGCCGAAAAAAAGATGATAATCAAGGCGCTCGATAAAACCGGGGGGAATAAAACCGAAGCTGCGAAACTGCTGAAAATAACCAGGAGACGCCTTTATTCCCGGATGAAATTTCATAATATCACATGAGCAATATCGTCCGTAATTGTACAACAGGGTACGCCTGTTAGTATCAGGCAAATGCACCGGGTATAATAACTTGTTGAAATTCAGAAGGATAGGGATTTTATCGAAGTTGGCACAGGAATTGAACCTTTATTTCTCCGGATCTTAACAAAGGAGATAGATATGAAAAAAAGGCTATTGATAATCATAGGATTGACCTTGATGGGTGTGCTGGTCTGCAGCATCGCCTTTGCGCAGGGAAGCCAACAACAGGTTCAAAACCGGTTCCAGTATGAGTTCGAAAGAACCGAGCAGGTTATTAACCAGGCCAAAAATACCATTGCGGAATCAAACACAGAAAAGGGCAAGGCCCTGCTTGATATGGCAATCCAGCTTCAAAATCAGGCCAGAACAATGGGCCAAAATCATATGTATTTACAGGGCGCGACGACTACATTAAAGGCGCGCGAACAGGCGCGTTCAGCCATGACTGTCAACCGCCAGGCGGAAGAAAATGAAAACCTGGTTCTCCGTCAACTCGAAAGAAGCGACAACCTGATTGCTCAATTTCAAAATCGCATGTCGGCCGATGCTCCTCAGATGGCCCGAACCCTTTTCGATACCGCCCGCGAAAACCAGCGAAGGGCATGGGAATTTTACCGGAATCGCAATCTCCGGCCGGCGCTTAAATTATCCCGCCAGGCGGAAAAATCGCTTCGGGGTATCGCCGAACGCTATAAAGCCCGGCAGGGTGATTTGACCCGCCTTCAGAATCAGATCAAACAGGTCGAGCAGAAAATGGAGCAGGTGAAAACGATGGTTCGCGAATGCGATAACGAAGAAGCCGCCGGATTGCTGGTCAAAGCCAAAAATAGCTTCAATGAATGCCTTGAACATGCCGCCAAAGGCGAAGTTAAGAAGGCTGAAAATCAACTTAGACTGACCCGCCGACTTCTTACCCAGACAGCCGGTTTGTGTGGTGATCAGGATGCGCTTCAGAAATTTATTCAGCAGATAAATCAAGAAATGGATCGTGTCGCCGAGGCCATACAAAACAGTGGAGACAACCGGGCTATCAAGCTTATGCAGTCGGCCCGAGAACATCTTCGCGAAGCCCGGAGACTTTGTGCCGGCGGTAACAGCGAAAACTGTGCCGCCAATATCAAGGCGGCCCAGATGAATCTTCAGAAGGCGAAAAGATTAGCGGGGTTATAAAAATTTGAAAAACATTTGCAGGATTATCGGTTCAGCCCTGATCTTGATGCCGGTTTTCGCCGGGATTACCGCCCGCAGTGATCCCGGCGACTTTAGTATCAGGTTCGGCCTGGGTTATGATTTTGTCTCACAGGAATATTTTACCAGTTCCAGCCGTTATGATACCTCCCTCACAGCCGATCCCGATTTGACCGATGTTGCCTTGCTCAGCAAGGATTATCTTGATGATAAAAAGGGCCTTGTTTATCTGAAAATCGATCCCAAAGCAGAGGGGCGTTATATTTTCGAGGCTGGTTGGGAACAGACGCCCGAGATGTTGCGCGCTGTCGGGTGGGGCCATATCGTTCTTGGCAATCACCGAAATCGGCTCGAAACCGATCTTAATTTCGAGATAAAGGACCGGTACAACGGCGAACCTGACGCAGGCGAGGAGTTATCGATTGTCAAAGGTAAAGTCAGATATGCAAAAAAGCTGTCGGAAACGATTGAGTCCAGCATTCGGATTTATGCCGAAAATGTCGCTTTCGATTCAACCGGCTCGTTTATTTATGATTACTCGCGGGTCGGGAGTGAGGCCGGGTTTAATATCCTTAGCCGCGGTTTTAACTCTGTCTTCTTTTCCGCCGGAATCGAGAAAAGAAATGTCCCGGATTCCGGCCTGTTGGATTATACGCTCGTTCGGGCAAATTTGGGCTATTTCGGCCTGGTTGCGGAGAGCCGGATATCAGTCGATTTGACCGCCGAGAATAAGGATTTTAACAGCCCCGATAATCAAAATGACTATCTCCTGACCACCCTCTACGGTGATCTCAAAATTCCGGCCGACCCGAATTATTTTCTCAAACCGCTGTTGAGCCTGGAATATTTTAATTTCAAAAATGATGACTATGTCAACGACGACTACGTTCTGGCCGGAGGGGGACTCCTGCTGGGTCGGGATTACGACCGCCTGTCAATCGCGGTCGGACCCAAAATCGAACTTCACTCGATTGCCACCGATTTCGATGATGACGATGACTACCTCGAATACCTTATCTTTGGGTCGATAGACTTACTTTATTCCGATCGGATTTTGTGCTTATTTGAAAATCAAATCGGTCGCAGGGGATATAAAAACGACCCGCTTTATTACTCCGATTTCACTTTCGATCGGATCAGTCTGATCGGAAGTTTCAAGATTGCCGGCGCCCTGAACTTTGATCTTTTGCTTTCCGCCGAGTGGGAGTGGCATGAGATCGAGGCCGATGATAACCGGTTTTACCTGCTGTCATCGGGCTTGAATTATACATTTTGAGGCGGCCAAAACGGGCGTTTTTCCGGGCCTGCTGATCATCTTTTGACACCTCATCAATTCTTTTTTACAGCCCATCCAGAACACTCTTCTTTATCAGATAATATTGATCCTATTGTCGCCTTTTTTATTCTTTTCCCTCCTTTTCGGCTGATCGTAATTGGACTGTATTATCCATGGCGGTTGCCGGGTTTTGTGAATAGGTTCACAAACTCGGCTTTGTCGGGTGGTTTTTTCGGGTCTTCTGATTGGGTCCGGCGGTTCGGATTCGATATATGCTGTTGTCCGGCCGGGTCTGATTTCGGATCTGTTTTCGGGGAGTCATTGGGATTCGATTTCAGCGTTTCGGGAGGTCGGTTTTTTCCCGTGCCGGCCTGACAGTTTGTGAACGTATTCACAATATCGGCCCCGGCTGGGGCTTATGGGAGAGGGCTGGTTTTCTCTTTCGCCGCTGGTTCGAGCGGGAATGCTGGATCGGTTTTGGAGACGGTTGTCGGGAGTCCTGGTTTCTGTATCGGGCGGTGGTTTGGGTGATGGTTTGGAGTTTTTCTCCGGATTATCCGGTGGTTTTAATGAGGGATTAATTTTGGTTATATTGGTTGGTTATTGTTACTACTTATTATAGTATGCGACTATTTTCAAAAAAAGTGCTTGACATGCCGGTGATATTTGTTATACTGTTGGTGTCCAGGGAAGAAGTTGTGTTGAAGCAACGCTTCTGTTAAGAGACAGTCAGCACCTTGCAACATTAAGTTTTTCTTGGTGTTGCGGCAGAAAAGCTCAAATCGAAAGATCATAAAGACAATTCTTAGATAACTTGCAGGAAGATTACATCCTGTAAGATCTCCAAAGGTTTCCAAAAACCCATTAAAACCTTACTTCAGAAAGCAGATGTTAATCTCTTACCTTTATTCATTAACATCTATCATCCACTTTTTGAGGTTTGGCTGGGGGCTTCCGAACGCCTCTATATAGCAGAAGTTCGGAGCTAACAAAGTGACTCTTTTGAGATTATTATTAAGACTCAAAATAGTGGTTACTTTTAATGAACCTTTAATAATATTTAAAGGAGCATTATAATGATGCAGAAAAGAACATTGTATTTATCTTTACTGCTGGTTTCATGTCTGCTGTTCTTCGGTTTCTCCTACGCATCGGCGCAGAGTGTGACATTTCAGTCGAAATCGGTTACCCGTTGCTCGGACGTGGTATTGAATATTACTGTTGATTCTCCTGAAGAACTAAGTGCTTTTGAAATCGTTTTTGAAATTTCCGGCGATTTTGACGGTACCCCGACGGTTGAGTTCGCAAGCGGTTTTACCGGCCTTACCAATCGGTTTGGTCCTGATTTTGACGGGACCTATTACCGAATGGCAGCGATGAAAGCTGACGCCGGCGACGTTTGTGTTGATGCCAACGGTGGTATTGTTGTTGGCGAGATCTCGCTTCATACCGCTGACGTTTGCTCCGGCACGGTTACCGTTTCCGGCGCCACCGTTACCGGCGGCTGCTGTGATGGTGTGAGCGCTTCAACCGGTCTGGTCAGCTGCGACCTGGTCGGTCTGGCGACAACGATTGTGGATGGTGTGGTGACGATCACCAACCAGACCCCGACCATTGCCTGCCCGGGCGACATCACCGTTCATTGGGGTGACGTGGTTGAATTCGACGTCACTTTTGATGATGCCGACCTGACGCACGGCTGCGAAGAGCTCGACTTTACCGTTTCCGACGGTCCCGGCGCGATTGATGGCGACGGCCATTATACCTGGGCCACCGGCGGCGACGATGTCTGCGGCGACAGTGTCACGGTTCGTGTCACCGACAAATGCGGTGCCTATGCCGAGTGCTCGTTGGACATCTGTGTTTACAACGATCCGCCTGAAATTGATCATGATCCGGCAGATACACTTTTTGCAGTTTGGGATATTACCCTGTCCGGTCAGGTCGCCGCTGACGATCCCGACGGCGGCCCCAATGCCCTGACTTATCAGCTTGTCAGCTTCGACGGCGAGACCTCCTACGGCAGCGGTTTCAACCTGAATGCCGCCACCGGCGAGTGGACCTGGGATATCGGTCACGACGCAGATTATGCCGGCGACTTCACCCTTTGTCTGAAAGTCTCCGACGGCGCCAATGTCTGCGATCCCTGCAGCCCGTCCAACTCGGATGAAGCCTGCTACGCGATCCATGTGACAGGTTTTGCCATTACCATCGAAAAGGTCCATGACCAGATCCAGGGCCAGAATACCACCGTCGGTATCTATCTGGATTCGGCCTGGATCAACCCGGTTGATCTGATTGGTGGTTTCGACTTTTTGATCGCCTATGACGCTTCGGCTCTCAACGCTATCAGCGCCGAGCCGGGTGCCCTGATCGACGATGGTGACTTCGAGTATTTCACCTACCGCTTCGGCGCCAACGGCAACTGTGGCAGCGGCTGCCCGTCCGGCCTGCTTCGAGTGGTCGGTATGAGAGAGACCAACGACGGCGTTCTCAACGAATACCATCTCAGCGGTCCTGGCGAACTGGTCAAGCTGCACTTCTATGTCTCCAACGACTATAACTTCGAGGGCAGTTACGCCCCGATCAAGTTCTACTGGCTTGATTGCGGCGACAATACTCTCTCGGATGAATCCGGTAACTGGCTCTATCTCGGTCTGCAGGTCTTCAGCTTCGAAGGCATCGAGATAACCGATCCGAACGAATACGGTTACAGCGGTCCTGCCGACAGCTGTTTCGACACCGTGTATACCTCGGAAGAGGTCTTCAAGAACGCGCCTCTGGGAGCGATTACCTTCCGCAACGGCGGCATCGATATCATCCCGGTCGACGAGATCGATGATCGCGGTGACGTCAACCTCAACGGCGTTCCTTATGAAATCGCCGACGCGGTTGTCTTTACCAACTACTTCATCGAAGGCGCCAACGCCTTTACCATCAACTATGATGGTCAGAAGGCCGCAACCGAGATCAACGGCGATGGAATCGCCCTGACGGTGGCTGACCTGGTTTACCTGACCCGCGTGATCGTCGGCGACGCTCTGCCGCTGCCGAAGGTCAACCCGGCCGCCTTCGCCGATTTCCGGATGCAGGGCG
>Ga0164318_10006722_pt1 | contig 11128 bp, 8 predicted proteins | sample GuaBasSedimGuay9_FD_113734 | JGI IMG/M metagenome (GOLD analysis project Ga0164318, IMG submission 113734) | Subseafloor sediment microbial communities from Guaymas Basin, Gulf of California, Mexico - Guay9, Core 4571-4, 0-3 cm | ecosystem: Environmental > Aquatic > Marine > Hydrothermal vents >...
AAAAATGAATTAGCAAAATATAAAGTTCCTCAAAAAATAATTATAGAAAAAGAACTGCCTGTCTCCAGGATAGGTAAAGTTCTTAGGGTTGAAATTCAAAACAAAATTATTAAGTCATTAAAAGAAAAGGCATAATGGATAAATCAGTATCGTACAAGCAGGAAGGGAAAATAGGTATTATTTCCTTAAACAATTCCACAAAATCAAACCCTTTGAATTTAACAACTTTGAATGAGATAATTGCTGCTTTTAACCTAAGTGCGAAAAATGGTGATACTTGTGTTATATATAGAGCTGAAGGCAAACATTTTACTTTTGGAGCAGACCTTAAATATGTAAACGATTTGGTGAGCAGTGATAATAAACTTGATGAATCTGATGAGTATTCATGGGCCTGGCAAAAAATTACAACTGCGATGTTGGAGCACCCGGGAATAATCATTGTTGGTTATCATGGATGGGTTGTAGGTGGTGGATTTGAACACACATTAGGCAGTGATATTCGTTTGGCGGCTGATAATACCAAAATAATGTTACCCGAATTAGATTTGGGTGTATTCTTTTCGAATGGTTCTACCAAATTATTGCCTGCAATTATCGGCGAAGGTCGCGCTAAGCAATTAATGATAATGGGCGAAGAGATCAATGCCCAAAAGGCTTATGATTTTGGGCTTGTAAATGAAATTTGCAAAAGTGATGAACTGGACGATTTATTAATGGCATATGCTAAAAAGATTGCATCAAAAGACCAACAAGCCTTAATAGTAGCAAAAAAACTTATTAATAAAGCCAGAAGCAGTTCTTTAGATACTGTTTTAGATGATGAAGGAAAAGCGATGATGGCGGCTTCCAGATCGGAAAGTACAAAGCATAGAATATTGTCATTTTTAAAATCACATTAATAATAATTAAACGAACCTAAATAAAAAAATATGTCACAAAAACTTGAAAGATCATTATCCCTATGGGGAGCTATTGGGTTAATAGTGGGCTTTGTTATCGGAGGCTCAATTTTTGTCCTAATACCAAGTCTTGTTGGTATAACAGGCCCCAGCTTATATTTGGCCTATGCATTATCTGCTATCCCGGCAATTTTTGCTGCTTTGTATTTAATACAATTAGGTGGGGCATTCCCTGTTACCGGGGCAAACTACGTTGCTATATCCAGATGGGTTTCACCAATGGCTGGTTTCTCAGCTTCAGTGTTGGTTATCGTAGGGCTTATTAGTGCAAACTGTTTGGCTGCATGGGGTTTTGCCGAATACTTATCAGCTTATTTCCCCCAGATTCCTACTATAGTATATGCTATATCTGTGGTTGTTATCTTTTCGTTTATTAATTGGTTAGGAAACACTTCATTTGAAAAAGTACAAGTGATATTTACAGTTGTTTTTATAATAGCCATGTTAATTTTTGGGTTTGGCGGTGTAATTAATATGCAACCCGAACTTCACGCAGACCTATTCCCGAAGGGAATGGAAGGTTTTTTTACAGTTGTTGCCATTGCTTCGTTTTCATGGGGCGGTGTAATTGCTATAGCCGAAGTTGCTGGTGAAGTGAAAAATCCAAAACGTAATATTCCACTTAGCATTATTATATCAATGGTAATCATTGGCGGACTTTACATTTTACAAACATATGCCCTTACAACCAATCTGCTATGGAGTGAGGTAGCATCAATTGGCCCTACAGCGGTATTAGTCGCTGCAGGGAAGTTTTTGCCGGCTTGGGTGGTGAATTTTATTGCTGTTGGGGCTTTGTTTGCCATAGCAACAAGTATAAATGCACTAATAATGATGGGGACACGGGAGATTTATGCCTGGAGTAATGACCAATTAATTCCATCCTTTTTTCAGCGAATTAATCCCAAATATAAAACCCCTGAAGCAACCATCCTACTTCTCATGGTATTATCTATTATTGGTATTTTATTTGCCGCCAATTTGGAAAATTATGCTATAGTCGTAGTGTTTGCCTTAATGGTAGTTCAGTTTTTGGGTGCAACAGCTGTATTCCTAATGCCTAAAAAGGCTCCGGAAATATATAAAAAAGCTCAAATTCGCTTTAGCCCGTTTTGGCGTTGGTTTACCTGGATTGGTTCCATGATCGTATTTACCGGCATTTTTCTTTTTGCACTTTTTGCTGATATTAAATCCGGAATTGTATTTATTAGTATTTGGATACTCTCAATAGGATACTGGTTTGCTCGTAAAGCGGTGTTAAAAAAACGAGGGATTTCGATTGTCGATGAGCTGAAAAAATACAATGGATCTGAATTATCTGAACTATAAATGAGTCTAATCTAAAAGCTGCTTTGTGGGTAATTTGCAAAAACATAACATAATTTAGGTTAATTATTAACACTTTAGCAAGTCTGCATAGCAGCCATTTTTAAAGAATTTCAGTTTTTTGACTGGGCTCATAAAAAATAAAATAAATATATGGAATCATTTATTTCTCCTGACAATAATTTTGCACTTTGGGCTATACTTTTATTTAGTTCGGCCTTAGGAATTTATGGTGAAAAAAAAGGTTGGTTTGGAAAAATACCAGGCGTGCTTTTTACAATTATAATTGTGGCAATATTAGCGGTGTTGCATGTAGTTCCATCAGCATCTGACAGTAGCGTTCAAGTACCCACTTATGACTTTGTATTCAAATATGTTACACCAATGGCAATACCATTGTTACTTTTTAATGCAAATATTATACGTATAATAAAAGAATCAGGACGATTAATTATCCTGTATCTTCTTGGTGCAGTTGGAATAGTATTAGGTGCAGTAATTAGTTTCTTTGTTGTAGAAATTGGTCCCGAAGCCTATAAAGTAGCAGGTGTTTGGATTGCAACATTAGTAGGGGGTAGTGTAAATTTCGTTGCAGCCGCCGAAACCCTCAACTTTAGTACTAGTAGTCTGTTTGCAACAACCATTGCTGTGGATAATTTTGCTATTGACTTTTACTTGTTTTTCTTATTCTTTTTACCTTCTATCACCTTTCTAAGTAAATATTTTGTTGATTATACTGAGGAAGAAGTAGAAGAAGTAGTTGTAGAAAATGAAAATAAACAACACAAAACAGATTTAGCTTCTATAACCTATGTATTAACCATAGCAGCAATTGTTACTGCATTAGGGAAATTTTTAGGCGAATACATTCAGGATATTTTTGGAATAACAATAAGCTTGAACATATTAATTATAACTGTATTGATAACAGTTTTAGCTACTGTCTTTCATAAAACTATGCGAAAATTCGAAGATTTAGCTTTTGGTTTAGGAATGGCATTATTATACTTGTTCTTAGCTGAAGTTGGTGCGGCTTCTAACCCTAGAGATGTATTGCTTGCAGGTCCTGGTATATTATTTTTTGCATTGCTAACTGTTGTCATCCAATTTGTATTTCTACTTATAGTAGGTAAAACAATGAAATTTAGCTTAAAGGAAATAGCTGTGGCATCCTGTGCAAATGTATCAGGCCCTACTATGTCGGCACCAATGGCAGCTACTTTTGGTATGAGACAAATGGTTACTCCTGCTTTATTGGTAGGAATATTAGGTTATGTAATTGGAACATTTTTAGGCGTTTCAGTGGGGTTTTTGTTAGCACCATAACCATTAAAGGAAAAGTTAAAAAAGGTATAAATATTAAAAGATATAATTATGAAAAACGTAAAATTTAATGATCTTGAGATTACGAAAATAGAAATCTTCAAATTAAATATTCCCTTGAAAGCGGCAACACCCATATCACTGGGAATAATTGATAGTGTAAAGAATATTGCTATCAAGATTTATACGAATCAAGATGGTTTATATGGTGTAGGCGAAGCTTGCCCACTTTCTTTAATTACTGGTGATACTCAAGAAGGTGATTTTGAATTGGCAAAAATGCTCGCCGAACTAATTAAAGGAAAAAATCCTCTTGAAATTGAAGATCGAATATATGAAATGGATAGGCAATTAAAATTTAACCCGACCATAAAAAGTGCTTTCGATATGGCATTATACGACATTCTCGGTAAGTATACTAATATGCCTTTATACGCTCTTTGGGGTGGGAAAAATAATAGAGATATTACAACCGATATGACTGTTTTTCTTTCTTCACCCGAAGAAATGGCAAAGCTGGCTTTAACATATAAGGAAGCAGGTTTCCCGGCAATAAAAGTAAAATTAGGTGAGAATACAAAGAGTGATGTTGCAAGAATAAAAGCAATAAGAGAAGCTATTGGAATGGAAATCCCTGTACGAATTGATGCAAATCAAGGTTGGGATGCAATTACTGCAATAAACACACTTAAAGAATTGGAACAATATAATATTGAGCATTGCGAAGAACCAATTCCCCGATGGAATAATACCGATTTAGCGCTTGTAAGGTCAAAAAGCCCGATCCCCATAATGGCTGATGAATCTGTATTTGATTTTTATGATGCCTATCGTTTAGCAAGCATGAAAGCTTGTGACTATTTTAATATAAAATTAGCAAAATCAGGTGGTTTGAATAATGCTTTAAAAATTATTGCAATTGCAGAAGGTGCAGGTATTAAGTCACAAGTGGGTTGCATGTCGGAAACTCGATTGGCATTAACCGCTCTTGGACATATGGTTGTGGCAAGAAAGAATATTATATATTTTGATATGGATTCTGCTTTTGAGCATACTGAAGATCCTGTACTAGGTGGTATAACATATCATGAAAATGGTGTTGTAAAAGTACCGAATGAGCCTGGTATTGGAGCAGATTTTGATCAGGCATTTTTGGATAAAATGGAGAAGGTAGTGATAGACTAAGAATTTATAAGGATAAATTATGAAAATTATAAATAAACTTGTTTTAGGGATTGTATTAATAAGCTTGGGCTCTTGTAATCAACAGCAGGAAACAAAAGAAGCACCTTTGGCTTCTATTTTAGTATCCGGTTCTTATAAACCAGCTGTTTTTGAAAACGATAAGCGAATAGAAAAAATTAAAGAAATTACACCGGAAATACATGAATTATTTACTAAATATAGAAAGAAAAAAAATATTCCGGGTATTGTTTATGGTATTGTAGTAGATGATGAATTGGTGATTGCCTCTGCAACAGGATTGATTAATCTGGAAAATGAGAAAACTGCAACAATAAAATCAGAATTTCGGATTGCATCTATGACAAAGAGTTTTACTGCAATGGCAATTTTGAAACTAAGAGACGAAGGGAAGCTTTCTCTTTGTGATCCCGTTTACAAATATATTCCGGAGATGTCCGAGTTGAAATATTTAACGAATGATGCATCAGTTATTGATATTGAAGACCTGTTAACCATGACTGCTGGTTTTCCTGAGGATAATCCATGGGGCGATCGTCAGTTGGAAGAATCAGACCAAATGTTGATGGATCTCCTTAAAAAAGGGGTGTCGTTTTCTAATCCTACTGCATATGATTTTGAGTACAGCAATACCAGTTATGCCCTACTGGGTAATATTATTTCTCGAATATCTGGTAAACCTTTTCAGGAATATATCAGTGAGAATATTTTGCTGCCATTAAAAATGGAGCATACTTACTGGGAATACGACAGTGTTCCTAAAAATCAATTAGTAAATGGATACCGTTGGGAAAACGGTCAATGGAAATTAGAACCAATACTTCATGATGGCGTTTATGGTGCTGTGGGTGGCTTAATAACCAACATAGAAGACTTTAGTAAATATGTAAGTTTTCATCTCTCGGCATGGCCACCAAGGAGTGATAGTGATGTTGGACCTATAAAAAGAAGTTCCCTAAGGGAAATGCAAACACCACAGTTTTCTAAATTGCATGCGAATGCGACTTATTTTAATGGAGAGCCTTGTGCCAAAATTTCCGGATATGGATATGGGCTTAGTACTACTAGTAATTGTAAAGAATTAAAATGGGTTTCTCATGGAGGTGCTCTTCCGGGCTTTGGTAGTTTTTATCTTTTCTTCCCCGAATATGGAGTTGGTGTTATGGCTTTTTGTAACCTAACTTATACTTACCCATGGCCTAATAAAGAATTTGGGAAATTACTTTTTAAAACAATTGACAAAATAGAACCACGACATTTACCAATATCAACAATTTTAAATGATAGAAAAGACCAAGTGGTTGAATTAATTCAAAATTGGGATTCAGATATAGAGAAGAAAATTTTGGCAGAGAACTTTTATTTAGATAAGTCGCGGAAAAATCGCACGGCTGAAATACAAGAAGTTTTGGATAAAGCCGGAACTATTATAAACATACAGGAACTGAAACCAATTAATCAATTACGGGGTAGTTTTAAAATAAAAGCAGAGAATGGTTTTATAGATGTTTTTTTTACACTTACACCTGAAAAGTATCCTAAAGTGCAAAAACTGGATGTTTCATTTCAACAGAACGAAACATCCAATTAATTACTTTTAAACATGAATAAAATTAAATTAAATAAACCATATTTAGTCTTGCTTGGTGCTGAAAGCAACCCAACATATGCTAAAACAGGATTAGGACTCGTTCAGTGGCAGCCTGGGTTGGTTGTTGGGCAACTGCGTTTTCGTGGTTGCAAGGTGAATTTAAATGTACCTGACATGAGCATAAATGAGGCGGTAAAAAAAGGCATTGGTAGTCTGATTATTGGAGTAGCACCAATTGGTGGTGCTATCCCTGAGAGCTGGTTGGAAGTTATAGAAGATGCTGCTAGGGCAGGCTTAGATATTGTTTATGGTTTACATATAAAACTTGAAGATTTTCCTGCAATTACTGCTGCGGCAAACAAATCCGGAGCCAAACTAATTAATGTACGTATAGCTTCAGACAATCTGCCAGTCGGCACAGGGATAAAACGATCAGGTAAAAGACTGCTTACTGTTGGAACTGATTGTGCGAGCGGAAAAAAATATACCGCCCTTGCCCTTGATCAAGCAATGAGGGAAAACGGTATGAACTCAACATTCCGGGCAACTGGACAAACAGGAATTATAATTGCCGGAGAAGGTATCCCTATTGATGCGGTAGTGGCAGATTTTATATCTGGAGCTGCTGAGTTAGTTTCACCGGACAATAATGATGACCACTGGGATATAATCGAAGGGCAGGGCTCTCTGTTTCATCCGGCTTACTCAGGAGTAAGCCTTGGGCTGTTGCATGGTTCGCAACCTGATGCATTTGTAGTTTGCCATGATGCTACACGTAATGTCATTTCAGGATGGGAGCATTACTCATTACCATCTATTCAAGAATGTATAGATATGCACATACTATTGGGCAAACGTACCAACCCAGAAATCTGTTGTGTGGGTATTAGCGTAAACACTTCGGGGTTACCAACAAAAGAGAGAGAACAATATATTAAAAATCTTACTAAAGAAACCGGATTGCCTTGTATAGATCCACTTATTGATGGCTGTGACAAGATTATAAAATTTATTAATAAAAAAGCATAAGGCCCTTATTATGAATAATTTAAAATTTAGTTTAGTAGTTACGTTACTATTTGCATTTATGTCAATTAGTAGTGTACAAGCACAAATATCGTCTAAAGAAGTAGACAGACTTGTGGAAAATGCTATGGCAAAATTTAATGTTGCCGGAGTTTCAGTGGGAATAGTAAAAGATGGCAAAATTATCCACACCAAAGGTTATGGTGTAAAGTCAATAGAAACAAAAAAGAAAGTAAATAAGCATACTAATTTTGCCATAGCTTCAAATAGCAAAGCTTTTACTACCGCAGCACTTGCAATATTAGTAGAAGAAGGTAAACTATCATGGCAAGATAAGGTTAAAGACCATATCCCTGAGTTTAAAATGTATAACTCCTACGTTACTGAAAATTTTAACATTCAGGATTTATTGACTCATCGGAGTGGTCTTGGACTTGGTGTAGGCGATTTAATGTTTTTCCCTGATGGTGCTAGCTTTACAATTGATGATATACTTTCAAGTTTTCAATATTTCAAACCTCAATCTGCTTTTAGAACCAAATTTGATTACGATAACCTATTGTATACCGTAGCAGGCGAAGTTATTGCAAGAGTTAGCGGTATGAGCTGGGAAGATTTTATTCAAAAACAAATTTTGAATCCTCTGGATATGAACAATTCATATAGCTCATTATCTAAAATAGAAGATAAAAGTAATTTGGCAAGCCCGCATACAACAGGATTTGGAGCTATGAGAATAAGTTCACAGTTCAAACATGTAGCTAATGGTGCTGCTGGGGGAATTATTTCAAATGTCGATGATTTATGTAACTGGATGTTGGTCCAATTGAACCATGGTAAATATGGTGAAAACTTAGAAGAACAACTCTTTACTGAGGTAAGCCAAGATGAGATGTGGAAAATCCATACTGCCCTTCCAGTAAATCGCGATCCTCGTTACAATTCACATTTTGCAGGTTATGGATTAGGTTGGGGACTGACAGATGTTAAAGGTAATTTAAGTGTGTCACACACAGGAGGGTTACCAGGAATGCTGTCAAGAACAGTAATGATTCCCGATTTAGAACTTGGAGTAGTTGTCTTGACCAATACGGCAAATGGGGGCGCAGGTGTTTTTAGAGCCGTTTCGCAATCAATTGTTGATAGCTACCTGGGCTTAGATGATTTTAACTGGACTGATTATTATTATGAACGTTATATAAAAAGCGAAAATAATTCTGATCAGGTAAGTGCTAAGGTATGGGAAATTGTAGGATCTGCCAATAGTGACCATCTAAATTTTAATGATTATATCGGTGTTTATGAAGATGATTGGTTTGGAAAAATTGAAATTTTCATGAATGATAATCAACTATGGTTTAAATCATATCGTTCTCCAAAACTCAACGGTCCAATGTCTTATTATAAAGCGAATACTTTTGCCATTAAATGGGAATATCAGGATATGATTGCAGATGCCTTTGCATTGTTTAATTTAGATGAAGAAGGAAAAACGCAAAGTATTAAAATGAAAGGGATTTCACCAAACATTGATTTTAGTTTTGATTTTCAGGACTTAGACCTCATAAGAGTAGAAAACTAATGTTTTTTAATTTCTAAGTGTTTTATTATTTTGAAACGAGAACAGTACCCAGTTCACAGTAAGCAGGCTTTGTAGAGCTGCTACCTACTGTGAACTGATTACTGCCAACCTAAAAAAAAGCTCATATCTCAAAAAAAAAAGAAGTGAGACATTATGGACACACTCTAATTACTTATAGCTAATAATAAATGAAAATTAAAAATAAAAGAAAATCATTATGAAACAATATTTGAAAAATGAAAATAATCGGATGAAAAAAATAGTTATATCACTTTTTGTATTAATAACATTTCATTTAACTTCAATGGCTTTTTCCGGTGAAGTAATTAAATCTTTTAATACACCCGGCAAGTATCCAACAGGGCTTTGTTTTGATGGGGAAAATCTTTGGCTGGCAGATAGGGAAACAGATAAAATTTATTGTTTAAATCCGGAAACTGGTAAAATTATTCGTCAAATTGAATCACCTGCTTATTGGCCGGTAGGATTAGCATGGGATGGTAAATATTTGTGGAATGCTGATTTTAGGGGAAGAACTGATAAATCAGAAGATTTAGACGGAATGATTTTTAAAATAGATCCAAAAGATGGAACAGTGCTGGAAACCTTGAAGGCTCCTTCTAGTAGTCCTAAGGGATTAGCATGGGATGGAAAATATTTATGGTGTGTAGATGATGAAATTGATAAAATTATTCAATTTAACCCCCATGACGGTACAACTATTAAATCTTTTCAATCACCGGCAAAAGATCCTAAAGGAATTACTTTTGATGGTAAATACTTATGGATCACAGATAGAACATTAAAGGAAATTTATATGGTTGATCCCAATACTGGTTTTGTTATTGTTATACTTGATGGCCCCGGCAACTATGTACACGGATTAGCAGTTAAAGATAATAAATTGTGGGTCGTAGATCAGGATAGTGATAAAATTTACCAACTTAAAATAAAGGATCAAGAGAATTACATTTTAAAAGATAAAAAAATTAGTAAAGTAACTTTTAATCATCGGGTAACTTGTTTCGGACCGGGGAAAATAAAAGAGCTGAATGTAAATATAGCTTTACCCGAAAATAGGCTTAATCAAAAAATTATTGGAGAAATAACTTATAATATCAAACCAACTAAAATTTTAACAGATCAATGGGGACAAAAAACAGCATTTTATCAATTTAATGATATTAAACCTGGGGAAACAATCAATATTCAGGCAACTACAATTTTCGAATCACATATTGTTCGATACTTTATTTATCCCGAGAAAGTTGGTAAATTAAGTGATATCCCTAAAAATATAAAGGACAAATATCTTATTGATGATGAAAAATATCAGATAAACAGTAATGTTATTCAGAACATAATTAAAGAGGTTGTTGGAGATGAGGAAAATCCCTATTGGATAATGCGAAATCTTTATCAGTATTTAATGGGGCAATTGAATTATAATATGGATGGGTATTGGGATACTGCTCCGACGGTATTAACGAACAAACATGGATCCTGCTCTGAATATTCTTTTACATTTATTGCTCTTTGTAGGGCCGCCGGGCTTCCGGCAAGGTATGTTGGTTCAACATGGAACAGGAAAGGATATGCTTATATGGATGACGTGTATCATAGATGGCCTGAGATATATTTACCAAATTATGGATGGGTTCCAGTTGACCCTACATATGGTGATAGGTATCGTGAAAAAGGTTTGCCCCGGGATCATGCAACTCCTATTGGTTTTGTGAGTAATGCGGCTCTTATTACTACTCAATCAGGAGGAGGATCTGCGACAATGGGATGGACGTACAACAGTAATGAAAACTATATTACCGAACCAAAAACGAATCTTAATATAATTCATTACGGAGATTGGGATAAGGTAGATAGTGATAAATAGGGAAAGTGATAAGATTAATATAGCTGGTGAATAACGAAAAATAAGAGTTGTGTGCTTAGTGTGTTGTGAGAAATGTTACATATATTTTCTGCATATTTACATAGGGTTTGCTGATTTTCTATAATTCAAACTTAAAAGATTAATTTACAGTATATTATGTGTGTTTTTTATTGCAAAAAAGTTGGTTAAGTGCAAAGTTTTTTTTACATTTATACAATAAACCT
>Ga0164318_10006723_pt1 | contig 11127 bp, 25 predicted proteins | sample GuaBasSedimGuay9_FD_113734 | JGI IMG/M metagenome (GOLD analysis project Ga0164318, IMG submission 113734) | Subseafloor sediment microbial communities from Guaymas Basin, Gulf of California, Mexico - Guay9, Core 4571-4, 0-3 cm | ecosystem: Environmental > Aquatic > Marine > Hydrothermal vents...
AACAATTTTTGAGATTAATGAACAGTCTATGCCTGTAGGAATATTTGAGATTTGCACTCATAACATTTTTACGTTTAGAACCACGAGCTATACAATAAAATGTAGATTCTCTTTTGATGGGGGTCAAACATGGGTAGAATTTAGTAAGGAGCAAAAAGACCAATATGATAAAATGCCGTTTTTTTATGCTTACCCCTTCCAAAATGAAACGGCTACAAATAGACATTTTATTTATCAAGCAAGTAAAACCGCGGGAAGCACAACAGAATTAGACTTAATTTATGGTTCTATGTGGATTAAGGGGATAGGACTGTGAAAGATTATTGTTCCTTTTTCCCTGAAAAAATAGCAGATGCTTTCATAGGTGATTGTTGCAAAATACACGACAATGAAGTAGGAGAAAGGGGGTCTTATAATCCTCTAGTTGCCATAAAAGTGTTTTGGAATTGTCTAACTAGAAAAAGACTTTTATGGTGGAGAATTATAATCGTCACAGGTGGTACAATTATGGCATTAATTAAATATCCATACTTTGCGTATAAAAAATACAAATATAGGAAAAAAAAGGGGTGAATGTGCCAATAGTTGAGACAACTGCAGTTACAAGTGCAAAAGTCGGCGTTAGTGCTGGTCTACTTTCTACAGCAGTAATCTTTACAGACCCTGCTTATGGCTATATGGCACTAATCGGTAGCCTTGTAGGAATTGCAAGTACTTTTCACACAATATATTCAGACAAAACAAGATCATTTAACAAGCTGGAGGTCACGGCAGAAATGGTTAAAGCTTTTGTATTGGGGCTTATCTCTATGCCTTTATCTTTCCTGGCAATTACACAAGGGCTTTTAGACAAAATGCTCAACTTGGAGCTTGGGGAATTTTCCCTCTCTTTATCGCTCGTTATGTCTTTCGGGTTTGCGTGGTATTTCACAACGATAGTAGACATAATTATAAAAAAAAGAAGAGGTAGAAGCCGTGATTAATTATTATAGTTTAGTATATCTTTTACCATTGGCTTTGATCTGTATATTGTTGGTCACTGGTGCATACAAGAAAGATTACAGTTTGACCATTGTTTTAATATCACTATTTATTGCGGGGCTCGAATATAATTGCACTCCTCAGCACTCGCTTTTTATTTTAATGGGAGGTTCTTTTGCAATGCTAATTCGTGCAATAGTAAATCACGAAGCAGACAGTTGGGTAAAAAGATGATAACACGATATATTATATCTTTTTTAATTGTCTCTCTTGCAGGCTATTTCGCTATAAATTACTCCAGGATCAAAAAACTAACTACAGAGGTTGAAAATTACGAAAAAGCAGTAGTTGCGTATGAAGCCCTCTTAAAAACAAAGCCTTTCGAGTCAAAAAACAAAGTGAAAAAGGAGACTGCAAAATATGATATCAATAAGACGCTTAGTAGTATTAACATTATCGATGATGGGAATTACTCTCTTTAGCGGATGTACACAGAGAGCACCATGCCCTAAAATTGCTTACCCCAAGCTAGAGGCTATCAAAAAGATTCCAAGGGTGAATATAGAAGTATTGGACGGTGCAATCAGAAAAGGTCACACTAAAATAATATTTGCGACAATAGAAGCATTGAGAATTTCAGAAAATTATTATTACACACTCATAGGAGACTACCAAAATGATTTTAACAAAAAGAAAGTTAAGTAAAATTGTGTTAATATTTATAACAATACTTTGGACTATCGGAATAATTGCAATAGTCCTTTAGGTATCAGCTTCCACAAAAGTGGTTTAACAACACAAAACAAAGGAATAAAATGAAAAAAATATTAATAGGGATAATAGCAGCACTAGCACTAATCGGTTGCAACGGAACAGACAAAGAGACGATTATCGTCACAGAGGGAACGCCGCAGGCAATACAAACAGCATTTGACGGGCTAAATGTAGCCTATGATAGCTCAGACTTGAATTGTAGTGGTGGCGAAATACACTTGACTATGACATACAAAACAGATGAAAATATTGACCCTTTTTCGTTTTTACTGGAACACTCCTTAAATGATTTACCTATCGACTTTTCAAACGTGAATGTGGATGATACCAGTGCAGTAACGAGAGTGACGGACACCATAACAATAGATGAACCGGGAGAACATGGGTTGGCGGTGGTATATTATGGAGAGGAGGTGATCTTATTGTCTAATCATTTGTTTGTACTAGGTGAGTGTGAAGATGGGTAGGGATATTAAGTTTTCAAGTGTCGGGAATGACTTAACGGGAGATTTTTTCGATGATCTCCCGTATATAACAGACGCGAGACAAATTGACAAGATCATCCTGCATTGTTCTGCAAGTCCGCAAGGCAGGGGAGACGATGCGAAAACTATCGATCGTTGGCATAAAGATAGATGGGGTAGCGGGATAGGCTATCACTACATAGTCTTAGAAGATGGGACTATTCAGAAGGGTAGATGGGTTGACGCGGCAGGAGCTCATGCCAAAGGGTTTAACAAGCAAACTATCGGAGTGTGTAGAATCGGTGGACACAATGGGAAAATGGATATAACAGAAGAGCAAAAAAAGTCTATGGTTCAAATTTGTGAAGTTTTGATGGAAGGATATGACCTTCAAAGAAATAATATTCTAGGGCATGGAGAACTTCCAAACACAAACAAAACATGCCCTTTAATGGACATGAGTGGGTTTAGAAGACTGATCTCCCTTTCGTAACTTGGCATAAGCCACACTAGGGAAATTTGACAACTGGACTAAAGACTCGATTTAAATTTCTTTAATTCGCTTATCTCTTTATTAATTCTGTCTTTGTGTCCCGGATGACACTCATACTTCGCATCTATGAGATAGTTTATCGCTGCACTTATGCGAATTTTGCGAATGCTCTTGCTATCGCTATTGTTAGCCTTTTCCATATATTTTGTGGCATTGTCAAGATATCTATCGCAACGCTCATTATTTTTTGCACTCGACAAAGTAACTGCTACACTTGCAAACAATATCATTTTGATTAATTTTTTCATTGTATTTCCTTTTTTAGTTTTCTAACTCTTCTAAGAGTTTGCGCGTATGGTCTAACGCTTTTTCAATCCAGAACATTTGATCTTGTTCCTCTTTTGTTTTCTCAGTTTTGTCATACAGTTTTCTGTAGTGAATTAAACCTTTTTCCAGTTTATATCTTAGAGCCTCCTCGTAAAACTTGTTCTTTAGTTCCTTTGCACTAAATCCATATAGATACCCTGTAGTTTTCATTTTCTTTTTCCCTTCAATTTTATATTACTGCAAGACTTACAGCAGGTTGTATATCCTGCTTTGAATTGTCCTGCTTGTATGATGTTTGGTTTGTCACAATCACTACACAAAACCTTGTACATTCGCCTTTTGGTGTTTGAACTTTCAGTTGGGTAATGCATTCCCATATCTTCTATAAACGTTAACATTTTATCCCCTTAAATTTATCATGCCACTTCAGGCTTAAAACACTCCAGTCTGCATGTGTCACTTGCTCAGCCCAAAAGAAGTTTTGTCCATCATCGAGAGAGAACATGTCTATTTCCTTAAAGTCTAGTTCGACCTCTTTTAGCTCTTTTTCAAATTCTCGGAGGGCGTGATTTTTCTTTAGGAAGTCGATAAATTCAATTTTCACTCTTGCATAAAATGCCTTCCATTTCCCATCCAACTCTTTCCAATCAACATCACTCACTTGCTTATCGTAGTCAAAGCAAAAACCGTCCTCCAACAACTCATGGAAGGCAGGGATAGCCTCATCCAATACCTCCCCTAACGTGTACCCTTCTTTTTCGACTTCTTTTATAAAAGAAATATATGCGTTGTTGTCTTTTAGAAAATTTACAAATGTTTCTTTCATTCTTCTACCTCTTTTTCTAGCTTACAGCCTGTAAAATCTGCTTTATATAGAGTAGATGGGTCTTGATTCGCATCTTTTTCAAATTTCCCGTCTATAATCTCACCTTGTCTACTGCTAATCTCTTTGGCTACTTCATGAAGCGTCTTATCCGCGTCATATTCAAGCTTTAGCGTTCCATCCAAGCAAAACACTCTGATGTCTGTAATCGCGTCTATAACGTCACGCGCAGAGTGTATTTTCTTTTTGCTAATAACTTTTGTAAAGTAAAGCATTTCGGCAAAATCAGTAAATGCCTGTCTCAACGCATAGCGATTTTCTTTTGGAACATCAAACCCTTGCAGTTCTAAAAGTTCCTCGACCACATTGGCTTGAAAGTCGTCAACTGTAAACGGCAACTCATTTATCTTTCTATCTGTTAAAAATTTAGTTATTTCTTTGCTCATTTTTATTCCCTATTGTTTTAAAAACTTCATATCTGAAAAGTCTTCAATGTCGACCTTTCCATCAAATGCATCCTCCATCAAGGACACCTTGTCTTTTATTTCTTTATCACTGTGAAAATCATATATAGTTAGTGTGCTATTTGTGACTTGAGAAAAAGCAGTAATTGATAATATCTGCGTATCATGCACAGTCCCAACATCAATACTAAATCGCAGGGCAGATTTTCCTTTTAAAAGCAGGGGGAGTAGTTTTTCCACAAGCTCTATAGAAAGTGATTGTCTCCATAATTTGTCTTTCTCTCTTTGTCTTCTATAATCTCTCATTTTCTATGCCTCTTTCTTGTTTACGCAATATTAAACATTTTCAATATTTCTATGAAAACGTAGTTGAAAAAAGCCACAAAAAGTAATATGGCTAGAGCTAGTGGGATTACGAATCTTTTTAGCATAAAAGCCCCCTTATGGGGGAGAAAGGAATCTCATCTTCATTAATATCGATCGTTGGTAAAGCCCCCTGTTGACTCTGTTGGGGTACAGGTTGCTGTGCAGGTGTAGACATAGGTGCTTGGTGGCTCGGTGATGGTGCAGCAGGGGCATTATAAGATGGAGTAGGTTGGTTATTGCCACTCTCTCCATTTTGATTATCATCTTTGCTCCCCAACATTTGCAGGCTCTCTACAGTGACTGAGTGTTTACTTCTTTTTGTACCATCTTGTGCTGTCCATTGATCAAGCTTTAATCTTCCATCTACTAAAACTTTAGAACCTTTACGTAAATACTGATTAGCAATTTCAGCAGTTCTACCAAAAAATGTCAAGTCCACAAAAAGAACTTCCTCTTTTTGTTCCCCTGTTTGAGATTTAAATTTACGTGAAGTAGCGATTGACGTGTTCCCTATCGCACTTCCTCCTTGAGAGTATCTCAGTTCTACATCTCTTGTAAGATTTCCTGCTAAAATTATTTTGTTATACATCTGACACCTCCTCAAAATCTACCAAAAATGAACCCAACTCTTGAGTCGCACCACTCCCAAGGCAGACAAAGCCTTTTTTATCCGCAATACTTTTTCTTTTTTTCGTAACGTGAAACTTCACGCAGTAGCCTTTTCTTTTGTGTCTAAATGTTCTTTTCATTTTAATCCTTTTTGTTGTGATTACCTATTTTATTCCATGCATTGCTCATAATTTTTAGTGATGCTACAAGCTCTTTTGCGGAACATCCCATAGTAATAAATACCCTTACTATACTATATCTTTCTTTTTGTTCTTTTTCTATATCTCGAACCAGTTTTGCAAGTTCATAATCCGTAAACTCTTTTATAAAACTATTTTCTTTCATTTTTAACCCTCTATCTACAATCATGTTCTAAAATTTGTTTACCATCAGCAGCAACTCTTTTAATCAATCCGCCACTTGTAGAAGAAAGGTATTGAAGGCATGTCTTGTGGTCTGTGTGAACTTTTAGCCCACTTCTATCAAACCCCCCATTGTCTGAATCGTCAACTCCTATGCTATTAATATTAACAAGAAGCACAATCACAATATACACAAAAAATATTCCTATTAAGTCTTTTTTTATTTCTTTATACATGTTCATTTCCTTTTTATTTTTTATTTTTTTCTTCCCAAAGTTCCCTATTAGGAAACGGTACAGCAATCCCAAATCGTGAAGCAAGGAATCTATTAACCGTGTCATAAACAACATCTATATCACTCCGTGTAAGGTTTGTAGTGCTATCTTTGTCAAGTCGTGCTTTTTGAATGGGTCTCCAAATCAACTCTTTTACCGTTGTCATAGACCAATCAATATCAACCCCTCCATTATTTAATATCCTATCCTTCATCTTTTGCAGTACAGGACTGTCTATTTTTGTTTCTCCCCACATAAATACTTTCTCGATAATGTACTCAGTCTCATGGTTTAGTGCTTTCTTGATAGAATATCCCGAATCATTCAGCACAGTTGCAATATGAGAAAAATAAAGATGGAGTGCGTTATTTTGAGCCAACGTCCTGCCGTCCATGTTTTTAATATCACAAACATACTCAGCGTCCGCAAACTTTTCAATCTTTGCTTTTTCTTTTTCATTCGCAGGGATTAAGATATCGCCTACTTTTTTTAAGAGTATTTTCATTGTTTGCCTCCATTTAACCAGTTAACCATACTGTCAAAACTAACAGCATCCAAGCTTGAAAGTTTATCTATTTTCCAAGCTTTATTTGTTTCAACCACACTAAAATTCAAGCGAGTATGAATTTCGGTTAGGGCACTTAATTGTTCGCTATCAATCTTCATAACAGAAGGAGCGTCCTCATCCTTATAGATATATAAGCCTAAACCATGCAAAGCAAGACACTTAACTAGTGCTCTCATAATAGCTCTGTTGATGTCAAAAGAGGTGGCAGGGTCAACATGCTTATCTGTCATCCCTCCAGTAGCTACACTTTTGCTGCCGTTCCACTTATACTCTTTTACTCTATAAGAATAGCTCTCTACTTTTAGCGCTTTATTCGCCCCGTTAAGAACAGGATAATCTATAGTCTGTTCTTCTGTGCCTATGACTACAGATACTCTTACAAAAATTCCAATAGTCGAAATGAAGAAAGGGTCTCCGACATCGTTCTTGTGCGTAGAGTAAGAAGCCGTAGGGTATAGTCCTTTAACACTGCTCCAAGCATCCGCCCAAGGGATATATTTAAAGGCAGTGTTTGGCTTTGTTTTAATAAACAAAGAGAGATCAACCTCAGAGAGTGTCTGGAATACTGATTTTTTAGGGCTCACGTTAACCCTCCCATTTAATATGTCGGATCTTTCCGTTCTTGACCCACTGTATAATCTCTGCGAATACAAATTCTGGCTCTATCCCGACAGCAGCCAAATTCATGTCGTCGTATGTTTGTTGGAAGTTGATTTTATATTGTGCCAAGTCCTTACTTCTTTTTTTTGTAGTTTCTTCTTCTTGCAACTTCGCTAACTCTTCGGCTTCAACTTCGGCTTTTTGCTTGTTGATGTCTTCTTGTTGCTCTTGTATTTCTCTCTCTTGTTGCTTTTTCTTTTCCTCAAAATCAGATCTTTCTTTTTCAAAAGCTTCTCTTTCTTCTTTCCTCACTTTTTCACGCTCTGAATCTTCTTTTTTTCTCTTTGTTTCTGCTTCATCTTGCAACGCCTGTGCATTTTCAGCTAATTTTGTTTGCTCTATAGCCGTTTCTAGCTTGTTTAGTGTTTCTTTGTACGTAAGGATAGCTTCATCCAGTCTTTCGCCGAAAATTTCCTCACTAGGCATCCCGATAGCATCATATATATCTGTGAGTACTTCGCTTGATTCTCCCATATGGTCTAAAGGTATCATCTTTAGACTGGCGATTGCGTTTGCAATATTCTCTACGCGTTCACGTTCTGCCTCAATTCGTTTGAGTTCTTGATCTTTTTCGTACTGCTCAACCTTGTTGCGTTCTGCAAAAAGTTCTAATTCCTTTGGGTTTATAAGTTCTTGAAACTCTTTAGCTATAGCATCGACATTTTTCCCATACGCTAATGCAGGAGCTTTCAGCTTTTTTCTTGTTTTCTCGATAGATGTTCTGAATGATACCGCCTGCAAGTGTGCTTTTTTAACCAATTTAAAATCTTCTTTATTTTCACTCATTGGGTCAAGTTCAGGGATTTCTTTCCATCTCTCTACAAACTCCCTGATCTCGTTTGTGCTTACCGGGTATTTAACCTCTTCTAATACAATTAAAGTATTTTCTTCTATGTTTTCCATTTGCTAGCCTTTATATCCTGTTGTCTCAATATCTCTCATCACTTCATCAAAAAAAGCTTCCCATGTAAATACGAATACACACCTATCTTGACAAAAAATAGTCCACTTTTCTTCAATATAGCTATCATTAAAACTGCCGTCAACTAATCTCATCATTTCATGGAATTTGCCAAACCCTAGCCTGCTACTGATATATTTTACCAGTATATTAATTTCTCTATAGTTCATTTTCTTTTCCTTTAGTTAAATTTCTAAACAGTCAAATTATAGCAACTATTAGCTAAATCTATCCTTAGCCCAAGAGTATATTTTTATATCTTGACACAATACAGAAAAACTGCTATAATTCTAAAAAATAAAGGATTAAAATGAACCCATGTGAACAACTGCACAACAATATTAAGGTAGCGCAGACAAAATTAAGACTGTCAAATCAGGCGATCAGTAACATGCTTGGATATGCCAACAATACATACGCGGTTAAAATGAGTGAACTGCTAAAAGGAAATGTTAAGACATTCGGGGTTGGAGATTTTGGCATTCTTGTTGCTATATTTAAGTGTACTCCTAACGCACTATTCAAGGGTGTTCAGTTTAGAAAGGCGAACAATGAAAATAGGCAGACATGAATATGAAATAATCATAGGTGACAAGTTTTTGGATAACGGCTGTGTTATTCAGCTAATTACTCAATCAAAGGAAAAGTCAAAGTTCGGTCACAAACCGAATCCTATTCTCAGCAAGAGAGCAGTACAGGAACTTAAAAACAACTATGAAATAGAGTTGTATAGATATGGTGAAACAAATGCAACAATTATTAAGGTTATTGGGTTTATTTACAAAAAAACAGAAACAATATAACTATACAAAAGGATGAGAGATGCAAGACTATGAAGAGTGGAATATAGATATTTGTTTTATCAGTAACTTCAATTTTTCAAAAAACATAAATAAGAGAGCTAAACAAGATATTATTTTTGAAGCTTTTTTAGAAGAATTGGAGGAAGAACTTGTAAACTGTGAATATATTTCTTTTGTAAAAAAAGAGCGAAATGATATGTGGTATTCTTTACCCACAAAAGACGAAAACAAAGTCATAGCACTTCAGGACAAAATAGAATCTACTATGGGTAAATATAGTCTTTTAAGATACTTTTTTACACAAAGAGATTAAAAATTAAAAAAGTGTAGATAACTATATAAAAGGATGAGAGAGCATTAATAAAATGTGAAAAATACGACAACGGTCAAGAGACGGGTGGCTGATTTACGGATAGGCAGATAATCCTCATGGGAGAATTCATATCTAAAAATAAATCAAATCTAAAGAAAAATAAGGTATGATAGGAAGTCCACCCAAACGGACAATTTCATATTTCCTTTGTTAAATTCTGACCTTGTGCTGCATCACGGGGTCAACTACGAAATAACTAAAATCAAAGCAGCTACTGACCAGGCGGCTGCTTTGATTTTGGTTATAAAGCTTGGTCGCTTCTATATAAAACTCCAATTCAATCTTTAGTTTAATTAAGGATTAAAAATGAGAAAAATCATAACACCGGACATGGCAAAAGATATTTTGTCAAGAAATTCACAAAACAGAGTGGTCAATAAATCACTTTTAGAGTTTATTAAAACACAAATAAATACAGGGCAGTTTGTTTATAATGGACAATCAATAACAGTATCAAGCAGTGGGATTCTCCTTGACGGACAACATAGACTGCACGCATGTGTTGAAACAAACAAGGATATAGAGGTGGAATTTATAGATGGGGTAGATTCTTCCGTCTTTGGGACAATAGATATCGGGAGAAACAGAACAAGTGCAGACGTGTTTAGCATTAATGGTATTGAAAAAAGCAAACACATGGCATCAATATGTAATTTAACCATGACAAAACTGGATTTAGACAGAGAGAAAAGAGGTACTATTTCTGTGAAGTACTCACCTGATGAAATATTGGTTTTTTTCAGAAAACATGAAGAGATAATTGTTAAATATTATTCAACAATTTCTCCTTTCCGTAGTAAACAAAAGCTTATCCCCTTACCTAGAGTTGTGGCAATGGCTCTAATTCTTGATATTGAGGACACTAGGGGCGGAATGTCATACATAAGACAAATTCTAACAGGAGTAGCAGAAACAGAATCAAACGTTCCTTTTATAATCAGGGAGAAGCTTATAAAAAATGCTTTATCAGTAAGAACATCATTATCTCCCAACTATATTAGAAACATGATTTTAAATTCATTTTATACATATCGCCAGAATAAAATTGTCAGCAAGCTATCCCCCCAATGCGGGAATCTTCCCGCGAGAGGAACACTTTTCTAAATAAAGGTTCACATACTATAAAAATAGGTATAATAAATATTCATACAAATAAAAAAGGAAAAATATGAGCACTAAAAAAAGAAGAAACAAAGAAATAAAAAACTTTCACAAAGCTAGAAAAATTGTCTCAGAGAGCACCATTGGGGAACAATTGGATTTACTAGAAATGGTAGCCGTTAACATCTTGGAGTGGTCAATGCACGAGGACTTCACAAGAGAAGAATTGGTGGGCAAAATGGTAGAGAGAATCGTCCTTTCCAAAAAGGTATAACTGACGTAGCCCTCTTAGAAACATTGTGCTACAATACCCCAAGCACAATAAAAAGTCTACTCCTCGTGGAGTTCCCTTTTCAGTCGGGGTGTGCTTTCCAAAGAAGACATCTAGTAAGGCTTACCAGTGCCTGCTAAACAATCGTGGGGCTTTCAGAAATGAGAGCTTTACTAGGTGACTTTATAAAAAGTTTGATTGTTTAGCAAAACTGGTACTTCTGCAAATAATTAAACTCTTAAAAATTATAATTTCATACTTTATGAAAATACCAACATAGAATGGCAACCTTTCATTCATTCGATACAAAAATAGCTAAAGAGCTTAGTGTTAATTGCGCGATAATATATCAAAATATTACTTTTTGGTGTGAGAAAAATAAAGCAAATAATAAGAGTTTTTATGAGGATAATTGGTGGACTTTTAACTCTGTGAGAGCGTGGAGAGAATTA
>Ga0164318_10006724_pt1 | contig 11127 bp, 7 predicted proteins | sample GuaBasSedimGuay9_FD_113734 | JGI IMG/M metagenome (GOLD analysis project Ga0164318, IMG submission 113734) | Subseafloor sediment microbial communities from Guaymas Basin, Gulf of California, Mexico - Guay9, Core 4571-4, 0-3 cm | ecosystem: Environmental > Aquatic > Marine > Hydrothermal vents >...
CACCGCTGCAATTATAGCTCCCTTCCACGATCTCCTGGTAGTCCTCCGCAATATCCTCCTCCAGCTTCTGGTTTGCCACCATGTAGAAGGCTACCACAACCCTCCCCTCACTCTCGCTTTCATGATCGTATTGCCAGAGGAGAGCCACAAGCAGAAGGACTACCAGGGCAAGGAGAAGAAGCTTAATCCTCATGCAGAGAAGAGAATATTACAGCTCCATATATATTCTACTCTAGCCCTCAAACTCTTCAAGTTTCAGCCCCAGCCACCCCTCCCCCCTCTTCTTTACCGCCTCCTCCACCGCCAGCCGGATGTGGGAGACGAATGGGGGTCTTCCCGACATTTCATGGCGTTTCTTTAACCTTTCCTTGACATGTCTCCCGGACGTCTAGCCTGTCATGTTGACATTTTTTCCACACTATAGACGCCCTTCTTAGAAAAAACAATAAAGTGGCAAAGAGTAGCAAAGAATATAGCTATCCCTCAGAAAAACGTCAAGAACATCAACATGTCAGAGTCCGCACGTCTGGCCATCGCCTCCTCCAAGGATCATAATGTCAAAGAACCGCCTCGGAAATGTCAGCCCCCAGACCCGTGCAACAGTGATTTGGAGACCTCTTACTGAGCCGGTAATGCGGACGGCAATCCCTGAAGGAAGCCCCCTCCGATAGGGAGGGGTAGTTAACCCGCACTTTTCGGACTGCCGCCACCTCCGACTCCCTCCCCCTACAACATACAGCTCCGCCCTCCTTCAACCCCACAAAATGTCCAAAAGAGCATTTCTGCTCAATCTCGGTGGTTTCTATCTATATTTGGTGCTACCGGCACACCCACGGCCCCTCCCCTCCTCTCATCGGGCATTCAAACCCCACCCCAAAGGAGAATGGCTACAGGCACACATCGGTCATGCAACGGCCTACAGCCGGGCCTTCAACCACTGCTCTTCAACATAGTATAGCTTACCGCATAACACACACTTAAGCACACACCGGACACGCCCGTTTTCGTCGTATCCCCAGCGTACATAGAAGACCGGGGGCCACACAAAAACAGTCCTTATCAGCTCTCTGGCCCACACATCAAACTCCTCATTGTTAAATATGTCCTTCAACTCTTCACACCTGCACATATCACCTTCTCCTTTACTCCACAACACCTGGCTCTCCTCACTCCACAGCATCCAGATTGCGGTTTAGAGCATACCGTCACGCAGTCTCGCCCCTCTCTTCCCTTTCTTACGCCTCCAGGACATGATAACCCGCTCATGCTCTATTCCTGCTACAGCTCCCACAGCTCCCGGGACCTCATTCCTAGAGAGCCCTCGCCAATCTTTTCGGCAATACATCCAATTAATTTTTTCTGCGAAATTTACCCATTTATGCCTCTCACAGCCGACGGGAATCCCCCACCCCGAGAGAGAACGGTTGCGGATACACCTCACCCCTGTTCCCACAACCTCTCATCCCAATTCCACCAAAGCCACAACAGGTCGGCCAGCACCGTTGTTGTGCATGCAAGGATTAGCTAGACACGGGCAGCCACCACTACAGAACTACACCCAGAACTGTCCGAAACCGCACCTGGCCCACTCCCGGCCATGATTGCGGCAGTCTGAAGAGCACCCCGGCTGAGCGTGTGGCCCATCAGGGAGAACATGAGCCGTCATCAGGAATTTATACCATCCCCTTATCGTATAGTTACGTAACGCCTACGGCATATCACCCGCAACGTCGGAGCCGGAGACAGGTATTGAGTGAGCCGGGGAACCGTTGAGTGAGCTTGGACGCCACAGCCAGCCCATAACCAACACCAACTACACCACCGCCAAAGCCAAATCCTGCCAGTATGATCTGGATAATTAGGTGCTACATAAGGTCAACCGTGAGGTCATCCGCACATTTGAGGTCGTTCCTACCTCCCCCCTACAGTTACGTAACGACTACAACAGATCAACCGTAGAGCAGGTGCAGTAACAGGAAAAGGACCGGGGACGGGAGGGTGCTCCTACACTTTAGACCGCTTATAGCACATTATACCTTCTCTACACTGTCCCTCTCAACCCCGCCACGCAAATGGACTCCCTCTCTCACCACGGAGAGGAAAGCCATGGAGAACCACATCCCTACGGTTCTCCCTCATCCCCATGTTTATCCCCCCCTCACCACCCGCCAGGACGCTCTCAACGGCATTCTCTGCCCTCACACGTAACGGGAAGATGGACAGGAAGCAAACGGGTTCACTAACGGAATCTCTCCGAGCTTACTACCCCGCTTCTTAATGTCTAAAAGAACGAAGGGTGTGTCCCGAATCACTTCCTGGGCCCTATCCACCTAGGAGGTGAGAGGATTCCCAACTTCTTGACCCTATGGGGTCGGGAGGTGAAGTGATTCGGGACTTGCCTCTCCTATCGCTTTCTCATACTTCAAGGTTTTTGGGACATTAGACTGCTTGTAAGACCACCTCCATGGCTACACTGTTGAGGTAAACCTTTGCCACTCTACACGTCTCTGTGAGACCTCATAAGTGGACCGTTTGACCCGGCGAAGATGAGCCGCCTCATCTTCACTACATACCCTTATGGTGTGAGGAATGAGCAGAGCCTCTGAGATACCTGATAGATGCTATTTCGGGGCCTCAAGACGCATCCTCAGAAAACCCTTGTGATTCAGTGAAACTATCCGGCCCTCCGTGGAGTCTCTCGGGAAGGAGTGGAGACATGACAGGTTCTTGAGAGACTTAACAGGAAGGTCCGCCTGAACAGGGTGGTTGATCTCTACCTTCCTGGTTGGGCATGGCTCCACGTCCTTGACGGGAATGAACACATCGGCCTTTTGGAGAGGGACGGCACTGAAAAGATGGCCTTTCGGGAGTGGAAGGGGACATATACAGGCAGATAATACGTCCGAATGAGCTGGTTTCTTTTTGAGGATACTTATGTCAAGAAGGGACCGGTTTTATTGATCCCATATCACGGAAGCCTTACTTGGAGTGGGCTAGGGGCGAGGTGATTGGTTTCTCAGGCCCCAGTGTGCGGGCTCAACCCCCCTAACATATGCTCACCGCACTGCCGGAATCCTCTTAGGGAGATACCCCAAACAACAGCTGTAATGGGCACTGGACGCCTACTGGTCAAGAGACATCGGTGCCTCGTGCCCGAGGTTACGATAGATTTATATTCCCAAATTGGTATAGAAGAAATGATGACCTGGCTGGCACTTTAAAAGGAGGTGATACATGAGCGAAAGGACAAAAGACAAGGACCGTCCGGAGGGGAGGACATGCGAACAGTTCAGATATAACACGTTATATGACATTCCGCCCGCCTCTAGAGGAATTATTTTTGAGGGGGTTTTCGTGGCAAAGAGAAAACTTTTTAGATATGTGTATGTATTCAGCAATACAGGTAAATAAGAGGTGTGGACATGACGAGCAAAAGAATAACTCTATCGGTTGATGCCGAGGTTTACGAGAAATACAGAGAATATTGCGAGAGGAAGGGTCTTATAATCTCCAAACAGATAGAGAATTTCATGAGAGAGGAACTTAAAAATATAAAATCTGAGGTATAAAGATGGATCTATTTATTCCAAATAAATTAAGGGAAAAAGTAGTGGAATGGAGAAATAAAGATTATGAGTGTGATTATCCTACTATTTCAGAAATCCTAAATTTTAGTATTGTAGAATCAGAAACCGAAGAGAAAGCCTTAAGATATTTAAGGAAAGCGCAATTTGAAGCATTGGAAACATATTGGTATTTGAGACTTGTTGAAAAAACACCACATGTATTTGAATTATACAAAAAACTCTATGATGACCCTATTAAATTATTAAAAGCCCTTGGAATTCCCACAGAAAATCAAGAAATTCTGCAATTAGCTTTAAAAGGAGGGGTAGACTACATTTTAGAGCAAGTAAAAAATAATAATGATTTTGTAAAGAAGTTTAGATTAGAAGCAGTTAGAGAATCTTTAACACTAAAATATCCAAGCTATATTTTAGCGTTAGCTATGGGTGCAGGTAAAACTGTTCTTATCGGTTCAATAATTGCTACGGAATTTGCTATGGCTCTTGAATATCCAGATGCAAATTTTGTAAAAAACGCTCTGGTTTTTGCACCTGGGAAAACCATCTTGGGGGCATTAAAAGAAATTTCAGATATACCTTATGAAAAGATTTTACCTGAACGTCTGTATAAACAGTTTATAACTACTGTAAAATTTACTTATACTCGTGATGGAGAAAAAGACATTCCTATAATCAAAGGAAGTAGTTTTAATGTCATTGTAACTAATACTGAAAAAATAAGAATCCAAAAACATACTATAATCCAAACTCTAATAAAAGACTTTTTAGGAAACTCATCAAAAATTGATGAAATAAAACAGGAGGTGGCAAATCTCAGATTGCAAACGATCGCCTCACTTCCTAATCTCGCTATCTTCTCCGATGAAGCACACCATACTTATGGACTAAATCTTGGCAAAGAATTAAAGAGGGTAAGACAGACTGTTGACTATCTGGCGGACAATACAAATGTTTTAGTGGTTGTAAATACAACAGGAACTCCTTATTATAAAAGACAAGTTCTGAAAGATGTTGTTTATTGGTATGGTTTATCACAAGGAATTAAAGACGGAATATTAAAAGAGGTTCGAGGAAATATTATTGGTTACCAAGATGTGGCTGATGAGGAGTTTATCAAAGATGTTATTACAGATTTCTTTAGAAACTATAAGGATGTAAAAATCTACGATGGTAGCCCCGCTAAACTTGCCATATATTTCCCAAAAATTGAAGATTTAACTACCGCTAAACCTATTGTAGAAAAGACTTTAATAGACATAGGTTTAGACCCGTCAATTGTTTTAGAAGTACACAACAGATCGACAGAGGATATTAAAGAGTTATTTGATAACAGAATAAATGACCCGCATTTACCTTATCGTGTTTTTCTCCTTGTAAATAAAGGAACTGAAGGTTGGAACTGTTTATCCTTATTCGCTACCGCATTGGCAAGAGAACTCAGATCAAGTAATAACTTTTGTCTTCAAGCAGCAACAAGGTGTCTAAGGCAAACACCAGGAAATACACATAAAGCAAAGATATACCTTTCTCAAGCAAATGTAAGGATTTTAGACTCACAACTTAAAGAAACGTATGGAGAATCACTACAGGAATTAAACAGAACACCACAAAACATAATAAAAGATAAACTTGTACTGAGAAAAATAGAGATACCCCCGATTTTAATTAAAAGAAAAATTCAAAAGGTTGTGCCAATTGACAAGGAGATAGATATTACTCAGATAGACCTAAAAAAGCCAGATATAGTGACAGAAGAATCAAAGAAAGTCATTTATGACTTGAAAGAAATTCCGGATAGAAAAGGCGTTTTGATTGCCAAGGAAGAGGAAAAAATAATAATTGAGGAAGATTTTATTGATGTGTATTCTTATGCTGTTGAACTTTCATCTTTATACCGACTACCTCTTATGCTGATATATGAAAAAATAAGGAGTTTGTATCCTGACGGAGAAGTTCCAGAGAAGCATGCTTATAAAATTAGAGAATATTTAGAAAATAGAATTAAAAACTATGAGATAACAGAGGAAGAAGTCGAACAGGCATTAGCTCTTATTAAACCAGAGAGATTTAATAAAGAAGAAAAAGATGGAGAAGTGATTTATACCACAGAAATTATTTATCATAAAGATAAGGCTGAAAAATTACTCATCTCTTATGAAAAGTTTAAAGACCTTAACAAAAAAGATTTTGGATTCCACTATACACCTTATAACTTCGATTCTGAACCCGAAAAAGATTTTTTCATCAACCTCTTGAATGAACTTAACGAAGACCCTAATGATGTGGAAGACATATACTTTACAGGTGGTTTAACTGATCCCAATAAAACAGACTTCTTTTTTGAATACATGGGTAAAGATGAAAAATGGCATACATATACACCTGACTTTTTAATAAAAAAGAAAAATGGAAAAATAATCATTGTGGAGATAAAAATGGAGAAGTTTAGGAATGATGAAATTGATGGTGAGAAAGGATTAAAGGCGGCAAAGGTGAGAGAGATTGAAGGTTTAAATCCTGATAAGCTGAAATATGAAATTTTGTTTACAGATAAGGCTGAGATAGGGTTTGAGAACATGCAAAAGATTAAGAATATAATATATGAAAATGGAGGAGATAAAAATGCCTGAGAACAAAATAAAGATTACGCCTGCAAAAGGAAGACCGATGCTCTACTGGGTAGGTAAGAAGCCGTTAGAATATGTAAAAGGATTTCCTGCCCAATTGATGGAAGTATTTGACCCTTTGAATAATGCTAAAATTCCTGAAATCCCAAGTTATGAAAATCTAAAAGACAATTGGCATAATCTTTTATTTCACGGAGATAACAAAGACGTTTTAGCAACTCTTTTAGAAAACGGATTTAGAGGAAAGATTGATTTGATTTACATTGACCCACCGTTTTCAAGCAATAAGGACTATGTGAGAAAGATAGAGTTAAGAGGACTAAAGAGTTTAGGTAAAATTGAAGATGATGATGCCTCGGTTTTACAGCAAGTTATGTATGAAGACCTGTGGAAAAGAGATGAATATTTTCAGTTTATGTATGAAAGATTAATGCTTTTGAAGGAGTTATTGGCAAACACGGGCTCTATATATGTCCATTTAGATTGGCATGTTGGGCATTATATAAAACTGATAATGGACGAGATTTTTGGGCAAGATAATTTTAGGAATGAAATAATTTGGTATTATACAAATAAGATACCCGATACCCGAAAGAGATTATTTACCAATGCAACCGATATGATTTTCTTTTACTCTAAAAGTGAGGGAAATATTTTTCACCCTTTGTATGAAAAAAGAGATAAACCGATAAAAGTAACTAAAATGGCAAAGGTAAATGGTAAGAAGATATATGTTAAAGGTGCTGATGGAAAAGTAGAAACAATAGAAAGAACCGAAAGAGTAATGGATAATGTTTGGCAAATTCCTTTATTACATGCTCAAGCAGAAAGACTAGATTTTCAAACCCAAAAACCCGAAGCCTTACTTACGCGTATTATCCTTGCCTCATCTAATCCCGGAGATTTAGTCCTTGACTGTTTTATTGGTTCAGGCACAACCGCCGCTGTTGCGCAGAAGCTTGGAAGGCGTTGGATAGGCTGTGATATAAATAAAGGAGCAATACAATTAACAAGCAAAAGATTACAGGGAATAATTCTTGAGCAAATTAAAGAAAAGTGTAGACAGAAAAAAATAATTGAGGAGGAAAACCTATTTTATCCAACCTTCGCGATTTACAAGGTTAATGATTACGACCTAAAACTTCTAAAAACAGAGGCAACAGAACTTGCGGTCCAGCATATTGGCATCCAGAGGACAAGGACCGATCCATTCTTTGATGGAACCTTAGGAAAGAGCCTTGTAAAGATTATTGACTTTAATCATCCTTTAACTTTATTAGATTTGCAGTTAATACAGGATGAATTAAGGAAAAGACCAGATGAAGATAGAGATATAACCGTTGTGTGTCTTGGGAAAGAATTGGCAGTTGATGCTTGGATTGATGAATGGAACAAAAAGCATCCTGTTAATAAAATTCATGTAATTGAGTTAAAGACAGACAAGAAATATGGTAGTTTCTTAATTCACAAACCAGCAGAGGCAAAAGTAAAAATTGAAAGGATTGATAAAACAACAGCCAAGGTAGTTATAGAAGACTTTATTTCACCAACAATAATTGAAAGACTTAACATTGATAACAAACTTTTCAAAGTAAAAATCCCGGATTTTAGGTGTATGATAGATACCGTTTTGATTGATAACAACTATAACGGTAAGACATTTCATATTGTTTACTCAGATGTCCCAAAAAGAAAAGATGTTTTGGTTAAAAGTGAATACGAAATAGAAATCCCAGTATCTAAAACCAAGGTTGCAGTAAAAATTATTGATATGCTTGGTGAGGAAGTATTGGTAACCGAGGAGATTTGAAAAATGAAGCCACGAAAACCCATATTAAAAAGTCGGCGGGTGGAACGCTTCGTCGCTTCGCTCCTTGCCTCGCTTACGCTCGGTCATATAACAGCGGATGAACGACTCCATTCGCTCTCGCTCATTCCGTCCAAAGTTTGCTTACGCAAACCTTCGTTTATCCTCGATCCGTTATACGTAATGCAACTTAATTAATCGGGAGGATAAAACTATGAACCCGCAGACTAATAACCCGGAAGAAGAGAGCGATAAAATTGTTATTCTTAAATTTAATTACTCGAGAACTAAAAGCACATCAAAAACGTTTGGGGAGCTTGAACTTAAGTATATCTCATTTGGCGATCTAACATTTTTTGCTAAGCTTTTGGATAAGGTCAAAGATAATAAAGAATTTGCTATGCGAGTACTTCATCATCAGCTAATAACTCCAAAACTATCGTTTACAGAGTTCAACAAAATCCCGGAGGATGAATTAATAGAACTCGCAAGAGATTTTGCAGAACATGAACAGCATGTGTTTCAGTACTTCAGAGAAACTACTGACGCAGAATTTTTTGCTAACTTTAGAGAAGCAATCAAAACATATTATCAGAAACAGGTTGAAAGGTTACAAGAGATATTACAAACCGCCTTTGGACCGATGATTGAGTCAAGTATAAGTGTTCTTGAAAACTTCAAAAAGCAGTACGCAAGCATTATTAGCCAAACTACATATATCACAGAATCTATAAGGACAATTTCTAAGGTTGCCGAACAGTTTAGAGAAGTTCAATTGTCTATTGTTGAATCCTTAAGACCGGTGATTGTTGAATCCTTAAGACCGGTGATTGAGCAATGGCAGTTAACTGCCTGCATTGTATCCGAATACTTGGCACCCCAGATAGACTTCTGGCAGAATTGGGTTGAACAAAATAGGGAGATATTTAACACATATAGACTATATTGGCAGACCTTCCAAGAACGATATAAAATCACTGAGCAAGAAGCAATCCAGGTTCTAAGAAAGTACAAGTGGTTTATAACTCCATCTTTACCCTTAACTCTTATTTTTGAGGTGGTGAAAATCGGTAGAAAAAAGGGAAATCAGCGCAAGGCGATAAACAGATTATTTGTTGATTACTTTTCATCAAATAACTTTGAGAATTTAGAAGAACTCGTGGAGGGGTGGCAGACAAATGAGATTTTTAAGCCAAGAATGAAAATCTTCAGAGACTGTGTCTCTGTGATGAAAAATGCAAAAGGCAAATATAATCCCTCGACTATCGTCCTTCCAACGTTAATAGCTCAAATTGATGGTATACAAAGAGAATTTATGGAACAAAATGGGTTATCTTTTGATTCGCAAAAAAGAAGGTGGGTTGATAAAGAAGGAAATGTTGTGGACTGGAAAAAATGGTTTAAAGCTCAAACTACAAATCAGGAATTGTTAGACTTAGCAAATGACATTTTCCTTAATATCCTTTTCCAAAAGTCACAACCCGGAAAACCTTTAGAGACTCCTTTTACATTCAATCGCCACAAGATTATGCACGGTGAGTATTTAAAATATGGAAGAATTGATAATGCAATCCGAGCGTTTCTGATTTTAGATTTCCTGGCAACACTAGGCAATAAAGGAGGCTAATCTTAAAATATCTTTTAGAAGGAAAAAATTAATGAATGCCTGTAGATATTAATTTGAAAGAAATGTCGTACTGTGTATAACGGAGCTCGTCTGTCTCCGTGCCTTTGGCACTCTGCCCAAATCCAGCAAAGCTGGACTTCAGATACGCTCAGAACGTTATCCGATAATTGCGGGCGACGGGCTTTAAGTCGGGGATAGTTTTATATTCCCCTCACTCATGTTCCTATTTGAGTTGGCAGACGGGCTGGAGGAGTGGCCAGGGAATCTATACTTCTTTCTCGGCCCTGCGGCCTTTTGGCTTCCAAGAGGGTATTGAGTGCTGGCGGTGCAGTATAGATACAGTTTTGAGGAGCTGATGGTTGTGGAGAAAAAACCTGAGTCGGTACGTTCAAGCTGCTGATGAGCCTGCCGGAGCTGATTGCCCTCGGGGCCGCCCCAGAGGAGTACGGAAGAGAAGCGGATGGAATATGAAGGAGACAGGCGGGTGTGCACTCTGTTGTTTCTTTCTGAGAAGGAGGAGGAGTATAAATAACATGCAGATAAGGAGAGCAAGTGCAACCCCTTACGTTGACCCCCCTACAGCACCATTCACCGTCAATATTATACTCTGATAGCGCTCATGCCTATGCCCCGGTCACGCCCTGGGGCATACGCTGGACATTACCGCACCATTCCAGCCATATACTCTTTATTGCAGGTGGTGTGTTGCGGTGGTGGCTATCCTGCCATCCTACCGCAGACTGGGATAAATATCATTGGCAGGGTTGGAGGAGCCCAGCCGCCAGCAGTTGGGGGGTGGGGGTACTTCCCCCCAATCCATCATCACTTCACTCAAATGTGGCCCCGTAGTGCGAGCATAATGTGGCACCGGGTGGCACCTCAGCACCGCACACTGAACATATACAGACTTCCTCCAATTCCACACCGCAGTGCGGACATATGGTGTCCTCCAGTGATATTACACCACTGCAGTTGGGACAGGTCGGTTGCTCCGTCTCCTAAAGAATCTCGTCCATCTCCTCTGAGAGCCCCTCAAGCTCTGCAAGTCCCATGTCCTGAGTTGCAACTCCGTAGCTATTGCACCCGCCTCCGCCGCTGGCACCTAGTACTCCTCAGCCTCCTCCTCTACCCCCTACCCCCCACTGCCACTCCCACCTCCCCCGCCGTACACCTCCTCACCAGCTTCATACATCTCCCCTTCCTCAACAACCTCGCCCTCCCCTGCTACCTCTTCACCGCCCCTGGAGACCTCTCTCTTGCCGCGAAAGAGGAAGAAGTAGGCCACAATCGCCACAACGATGAGCACTATTACGATTATGATCCAGATGGGGAATTTCTTCTCCTTCTCCGGATGTGATCTCGGGTCAAGCGGATCTGTTCCCCTCTTCAGTTCCTCTGCATCGCTCCATCCGTCGTTGTCGTCATCAGTGTCCTCATAGTCGTATTTCCCATCGCCATCGGTGTCTCTCATTGTGGGAA
>Ga0164318_10006725_pt1 | contig 11127 bp, 13 predicted proteins | sample GuaBasSedimGuay9_FD_113734 | JGI IMG/M metagenome (GOLD analysis project Ga0164318, IMG submission 113734) | Subseafloor sediment microbial communities from Guaymas Basin, Gulf of California, Mexico - Guay9, Core 4571-4, 0-3 cm | ecosystem: Environmental > Aquatic > Marine > Hydrothermal vents...
AAATGTTCCATCTTCAGTTTCTTTTTCATTATCAGAATATTCTTCTGAGTGCCATGTACCGTCTTCGTTTATGGTTATATGAAGGTATTCTCCCTGTCCAGGACTTTCTGTTGAGTCAATAAGTACAATACCTTGTATTTTCATCACAAAGTGGCTACTAAGCCAGTTCCATGTGCCGTAAATTGCATCAATACCGGCATTTGTGCTGCTTTTATCACAACTGGTGACTGTTAAACCTGTGATAATAAGAACGACAATAAATACTGCCATTTGTTTTGATAATTTCATACTTTTCTCCTTTGATTGTTTGATTAACAGTTTAATCTTTATTGATTACTGAGATCCAGTTCAAGATTCAGTGCTGATAGTGACTTGTAAATATCGTATAAAAAAAGAATGAATGAGACAATTAAAAAGAAAATACACAAAGTAAAAAGTGAAATTATTAATATTTGACCTTCAACAGTTAATAAAGCAGTAAAAAAAATAGTAATAATCATAAGTGATGCTAAAAGACCACTAAGGGATATAAAAGTTATTGCAAGTCTTATTATCTTTGCTCTTTTCCATAAAATGTGGAGTTGGGCATGAATCTTAATGCTATCGCTTTTTTTGTTGTTTTTTAATTCGGAAGAAAGAATTCTTGCCCGGTCAATTGCTCTTCCAAGCCGGTTTGTCATGGTAAGCAAAAAAAGACCTAGTCCGGAGATAAGAATTACAGGACCTATTGCAGTTTGAAGAGTATGTATCAGGTTGGCTGATGTGTTAATCACCATAATAAATATGAAAAGTCCGCCTATAATTTATTTGATTTTTTTGCATGTTATAATATATTAAAATACAACTGAAAAATCAACAAGAAAATATTTTAGAGTTATTTACTTTGTAGTATGTTTTGTTTGGTTTTGCCGGTTTTTTGGATACGTTTAAAGTATTAATGTTTTTTCTGAAAAAAAATCATTATAATCACAATAATTTTTATTTCTGGCCGTTTACTTACTGGAGATTGCCTATGAAAAAGGAAATTGAAGACTCAAAACTGGTTAGTTTATATATTTCCGGCGACCGGAAGTCATTTACGATTTTATATGAAAGATACGAGAGGCCTCTTTTTTCGTATGTTTATAAAATGCTTAATAATAGGGAAGACGCAGAAGAGGTTTTCCAAAAAACATGGATGAAAGTGATTGAGAAATTGAAATATTATAATGAAAAAGGAAAATTTTCGTCTTGGTTGTTCAGTATAGCCCATAACTGTACAATTGATATGTTAAGAAAAACAAGCAGAAAAAGAGAAAATCTGTCTGTTACGGAAATTGATTTTAAGATTTCTGCATCAGATAAAAATCCTGAAGAGATTCTTGTTATGGATGAACAAAAGAAAAGATTAAAAAAAGTTATTGAATATCTACCGGAAGAACAAAGGGAAACAGTAATGATGCGTGTATATGGGGATTTATCTTTTAAAGAAATAGCTAAGATACAGAAAGTATCTTTAAATACTGTTCTTGGCAGAATGCACTATGCTGTAAAAAAAATAAAAAAAGAGTTAGGGGTAGTTAGTAATGAAATGTGAAAAATTTCAAGATCAGATGTTTCTCCTTTTTACAGGAGAAGGTAGTCATTTAAAACAGAAAAGACTTTTAAGGCATCTGCAAGATTGCAGTAAGTGTCAAAAGGTTTACAACGATACTCTTTTTGTGATGGATATTGTTAATACCAATGAAGATTTAAAACCTTCGGATTTTATACGGGAAAGAATATTTGAAGTATCCCGAAATGCAGAGTATAGAGGGAAAAGTTATTCAAAAACGGTTAATATTAAAAATCGTTGGATATTTAAACCTGTGTTGCCTGTAGCAAGTGCCGTCATTATTTTGATGGTTATTTTAACATCTGTTTTCAGGCCTTTTATTAAGCATAAGTCTGATTTCGCCTGGGATGATAATTTTATAGCTCAGGTTGAAAATTTAAACGATGAATTAACAAGATTGGAACATAGTAGAGATATTATAGATGTAGATGGAAATGATGAAAACCAAATATCAATTTTATCCAATGATTTTGAGTTTATAAGAAGAAAAATAATTGAAATGGAAATTACTAATTAATTACAGGAGGTTTACCGTGAAAAAAAGTTATTCATTTATTTTTGTATTGATGTTTGTATTTGCATATAATTGCTTTACACAGACATCAGCAACTTTACCGAATAATCGTTATCAGAGAAAAGAGAAATTAAGAAATATCCAGATAACTCCTGAGCAAGAGGCTAAGATTTTTGAATATCTCAGGCAGAACTTTCCAGAGACAGTGGACAGGCTTGAAAAACTTAAGATAACAAACCCTGCTATGTATAAAAACCAGTTAGTAAAAATATATAAAGAAATTACATATGTAGAGAGGATTAAAAACAATGATCCGGAACGATATCAGGAGATTCTTAAAGAAAAGAAACTAAATGCCAAGAGTCTTGAACTTGCAAAAAAATACAAAGAAACTGACGATGAGCAGGAAAAATTAAAAATAAAGAAGGACCTGGAAGAGTTGCTTTATCAATTGTTTGATTACAGGCAGAAAAACAGAGAATTTGAAATTCAAAGACTTGAGAAAAAGCTGGCAGAATTAAAAGCTGCAAACATAAAACGAAATGAAAATAAAAAGATTATTATAGAAAAAAGACTTAAACAGCTGATTGGCGAAAAAGATTACTTAAATTGGTGATAATTTTAAATTAATTAAATTTCGAGGTACTGCCCGGAAGGAGCAGTACCTCTTATTTTTATATTTTAGGTAAGCTTTGTAAAACAGAGATCGACTCTTTTATTTTTTCATCAGGAAGAGGGTAGTTTACCAGTTTCCCGGATAAATAAGATTCATAACCGGTAAGATCCATTAAACCATGTCCGCTCCAATTAAAAAGAATAACTTTTTCTTTACCTTCTTCTCTTGCCTTGTTTGCTTCTTCAATTGATGCCGCAATTGCATGGCTGGTTTCCGGTGCAGGAATAAAGCCTTCTGTTCTTGCCCATGTAACAGCTGCTTTGTAACAATCAAGCTGGTCCAATGCTTTTGGTTTTATTAGACCGTCAACAATTGCCTGGCTTACAAGAGGAGCCATGCCATGATACCTCAGGCCTCCTGCATGAATTGGTGGTGGCACAAAAGCGTGCCCCAGAGTATACATTGGCAGTAACGGTGTTTTTTGAGCGGTATCTCCAAAATCATATGAATAAGGTGCCTTTGTCATAGTTGGACAGGATGTGGGTTCAACAGGTATTACAACAATTTCATCACCTGCAATCTTATCTGCGAGAAAAGGAAAGGAAAGACCTGCAAAATTACTTCCACCACCTGCGCATCCTATGATTACATCCGCTTTTTTCTCTCCTGCAAGTTTAAGCTGTTTTTTTGCTTCAAGGCCTATAATTGTCTGATGAAGCATAACATGATTGAGTACGCTTCCGAGAGAATATTTGGTTTTTCCAGTTTTATCTGATATTGCCATCTCAATTGCTTCACTTATCGCCATTCCAAGACTCCCCGGGGTGTCAGGATCCTCTGATAGAAATTTTTTACCGGATTCTGTAAGATTACTGGGGCTTGGAATACATTCGGCACCCCAGGTCTGCATCATAAGTCTTCTGAATGGTTTCTGATCAAAGCTTATTCTTACCATAAACACTTTAAGATCTATACCAAAGAATGTACATGCAAAGCTTAAAGCACTGCCCCATTGTCCGGCACCGGTTTCAGTGGTAATTTTTTTTATTCCGAACTCGGAATTATAATACGCCTGGGGAACAGCAGTGTTTGGTTTATGGCTGCCAGGAGGGCTTACTCCTTCATGTTTATAATAAATTTTTGCAGGGGTTTTAAGATATTCTTCAAGTCGTCTTGCTCTATACAGAGGACTTGGTCTCCAGAGAGAAAGAATCTCAAGAACTTTTTCAGGAATATCAATCCACCTTTCAGTTGAAACTTCCTGCTCAATCAGATTCATGGGGAATATTTTAGAAAGCATTTCAGGGCTAACCGGTTTCCCGTCAGGCCCAAGGGGTGGGGGAACAGGGTTTGGAAGATCTGCAGAAAGATTATACCATTGTCGTGGAAGTTCTTTTTCTGTCAGAGTGTACTTTGTTTGTTCCATTGGTAATCCTCCGTTTTTTTGTTATAAAAAAAGCCCGCTGAATTTTGCAGCGGGCGTAAGATGATTATTATTAAATTATTAATATCTCTATGTCTGTATTAAAGCACCACTGCACAACAATATATATTTCTGCCAAAGCCACCAGAAGTGGTTATCAGAAAAAGAATTGATGTGAGTGGTTAAGGTTATATTCATTTTGTTTCCTGTGTTAATGTTTGAGTATTATAATAATTTTAATTGAGATTGTCAACTGAAAATTTGTTTTTTATATCAAATTTTATGATTTTCAGAAAAATTTAATAAGGAAAGATATTTTACCATGTGTTCATGAAATTAGTTTTTATAAGATGCTTTCCATTGATTTATCTCTTTTCTTTTGTGCAAAACGTGCTACAATAATACTAATCTCATAAAGGATTAAAAGGGGGAATGCAATTAACAGCTGGCTCATAGGATCAGGTGGTGTTATTACAGCAGCAAAGATAAAAACAAGAACAATACCGTATTTTCTGTATTTGCGCATAAAATCAGGTGTTAAAACACCTATTCTTGCAAGGAAAAAAGAAAGGACAGGAAGCTCGAAAATAAGCCCGGAGAGAATTATCAAACGGAGGACGAATCCGATGTATTCGGTAATATTTATTGTTGCTTTTATAGATTCAGTACCCATGCTGAAAAGAAAAGGAAGAACAACAGGTATTAATATTTTATAAGCAAAGAAAGCTCCGAAAAGAAAGCAAAAAGTCGTAAAAAGTATAGTTGGCAGAAAAAACCCTTTTTCCTTTGGGAGGAGTCCCGGAGAGACAAACATCCATAGCTGAAAGAGGAGAACGGGCAATGAAATGATAATGCCTGCAGCTAGTGCTATCTCCATTCGGACAACAAGCATTCCTGCAGGCTTTAAAAAGATAAGTTTTGCTGGATTTTCCAGACCATCATTGGGAAGGGTTAAAAAATTAAGTAGTGTTCCTGTAAAAGGAAAGGATCCGAGTGTAAAAATAACAGTTGAAAGAAGACCTATGAGGATTCTTCTTCTCAGCTCTTCAAGATGTTCCAGAAAAGGCATCTCTTTTGAGTCGGATCCTTTTGTATTAGTCATAAAAAATAACAAAATTTAAAATGAAAGCCCCGAAAAACCCAAAAATGCAAGGGACATACACCCTGCAATTATAAATGCAATTGGTACGCCTCGCATTGCTTTGGGAAGATTAGCAAGTTCAATTCTTTCCCTTAAACCTGCCATAAGAATTAGGGCGAGTGTAAATCCGGCGCCTGACATAAATCCGTTTACAAGGCTTTCAATAAATGAATAATTATTGTCTATATTTAACAGTGACACACCCAGTACAGCACAGTTTGTTGTAATGAGAGGAAGATAAATACCAAGGGATTGATAAAGAGTCGGACTTATCTTCTGAATAACCATTTCAACAAATTGTACAAGAGCTGCAATAATTAAAATGAAAGATATTGTACGCAGATATGTCAGATCAGGCGGCGCGCCTTTACCTTTTAAAAATACCATAAAAAGAATATTTTGTGTAGTAGGGGCAAGAAAATATGTGTAAATGAGCCACGTTGCAACAGAAGCAAATGTCATTACAAAAATTACTGCCATTCCCATTCCAAGCGCTGAATCCAATTGTTTGGAAACTCCGATATAGGGGCAAAGACCGAGAAATTTGGCCAATACAATATTTGATATAAAAATTGATCCTATAGAAATCAGCAAAAGTGACTGTAATCCATGATACTCCTCAATAATTATGAAGATACTGATGTTTTTCTGTCTAACCAGTTTAAAAATGCTATAATAAATCCAATTGTAAAAAATGCACCCGGATTTAAAATCATAAGAAGAGCCGGCTTGAACGAAGATCCGAAAACAGGCATTCCGAGCCATGTCCCGTTACCAAGAATTTCTCTGAAAGTGGAGATAGTAATAAGTGCAAGAGTAAAACCAATTCCCATTCCAAGTCCGTCAATAAGAGAAAAGAAAACATTGTTTTTGCTAGCAAATGCTTCTGCTCTACCGAGTATAATACAATTGACAACAATAAGAGGAATAAAAATACCAAGTGATTTGTGCAGATCAGGGAAAAATCCCGCCATAATCAGGTCAACAATAGTAACAAAAGTGGCAATCACAGTAATGTAAACAGGTATTCTTATTTTAGAAGGAACAAATTTCCTGATCAGAGAAACAACGAAATTTGAGCTGATAAGAACAAAAGTGGCTGCTCCACCCATACCGATTGCATTGTTAACTGAGGATGTTACTGCAAGGGTAGGGCATAATCCAAGCATAAGTCTGAAAACGGGATTACTAGAGTAGATTCCTTTGAATAATTCTTGAGTAACTTTCATTTTGTCCTAATTCCCTTTTATAGTTATTATTTGTTTATTAATCCTAAAATTGATTTTGAAGAGTCTGCAATGGCATTTGTAATTGCTCTTGATGTTATAGTTGCACCTGTAAGAGAAACTATATCTCCACCGTCTTTATCAACAGCAAGATTAGTAGCCATTTTTCCTGCAAACTGATGCTGAAACCATGGTTTACTCTCTCCTGATCGGATCTCCTGACATTTGGTTCCCAGCCCCGGTGTTTCCTGTTGTGAAAGAATCTGAATTGAAATAATATTTCCTACTGTATCAATACCTACAAGTGTCCGTATAATACTTGAGTAACCGCTCGCCGGTACAAGATATGCATAGCCTATAAGTTTTGTTTTGTCTTTATCAGCAAAACCCTCGTAATATAAAATATTGTCAGGGTCGGATGGGCTTTTTACTGGAACTATAACACCATTTTTTGCCGCAGGAAGAACATTTAACAAACCATTATTAAGATCCCTTGATTGTATAGCAAAAATTTTAGGCTTAGTTATCTTGTTCACCCATGCCAGAGATCCGGATGCTATTATCGTTACAATTAGAAGAGTTAATGCAAATTTTGGTATATCTTTCATAAACTATTTGCCTCCGAATGTTTTTGGTCTTGAAAACTTATCTAAAAGAGGGACAGTAAGGTTCATTAACAAGATAGAGTAAGAAACACCTTCCGGATAACCGCCCCACAATCTGATTATAACTGTAATTATACCACATCCTATACCAAAAAAGATTCTGCCTTTAAATGTAATAGGAGATGTAACCATGTCAGTTGCCATAAAAAATGCACCAAGAATAAGTCCGCCGGATAGAACATGAAAGAGCGCATCCCCGGAAAAAAGACCGTCATTACCGCTGAAAATCCAGGACAACAAAGCTACTGTTCCAATGTAAGAAAACGGTATTTTCCACCCGATAATTCTTTTATACATAAGGAAAACAGCACCGAGAAGAAGAAGTGCTGCAGATGTCTCTCCAAGACAACCCCCAACCTTACCCCAGAATAGGGAACCGTAACTGCTGGAAAACTGGGACATTGCATTAGTTGCTTCAGTTACCTGTTGTGTGGAAAAAGACGAAGAATTAATCAGTATTTCCCGTGCATGCTTAAAAACATTCAGAGGTGTTGCAGAAGTAATTGCGGAAATACCTGAAAGAGTTCCGTTTTTTGGTACTGTATTGAAAACAGTCATATAAACAGGCCATGAAGCCATAAGAAAAGCCCTTCCGATAAGTGCGGGATTCATTGGATTGAACCCTAACCCGCCGAAAACAGCTTTACCAATAACAATTCCGAAAAAAGCGCCGACAACAGGAAGCCAAAAAGGCACTTCTGCAGGAAGATTGTAGGCAAGTAATATCCCCGTAACTATTGCACTGCCGTCAGTTATAGTGACAGGGCGTTTCATTATCTTTTGACAAATTGCTTCGCTAACTAATGCAGACAGGACAGTTATAATGATAACATACAATGCTCTTATTCCAAAGAAATAGACAGCCCCCACGCCTGCAGGAACAAGTGCAAGAATCACAGAATACATTATTTTCGGTATTGAATCTCTGTCCTTGATATGTGGTGAAGGAGATACATAGAAATTTTTATCCATTCTTAAAGAACCTCCGGTTTATCAGATGAAATTAATCCGCTTTTCTGTATTTTTTATTCCACTGGCTTTTTCCGTATTTGATGTATTGTACAAGATGTCTTTTTGACGGACAGATAAAACTACACGTTCCGCATTCCATGCAGTCAAAAAGACCTAATTTGTAAGCATCGTCAATTAAATCGTGCTCAACGTATGTAGCAATATGGCTTGGTAAAAGTTTCATCGGGCAAACATCAACGCATCTTGCACAGGAAATGCATGGTTGTTCTTCAGGCAGGTCAGCTTGTTTTTTTTCAAGAACCAATATACCTGATGTGCCTTTAATAACAGGAACGTCATCATTTTTTTGAGCAATACCCATCATAGGTCCGCCGTTTATGATTTTTGAGGCATTTTCAGTGTAACCATTACAAAAATCAACAAGATATTTAAAAGACGTACCTATTCTGACTTTAACATTTTTGGGCTCTTTTATTCCTTCACCTGTTACAGTAACAATACGTTCTATTAAAGGCTTATTGAATGTAACAGCTTCATAAACAGCAAATGCAGTTCCCACATTATGTACGAGAGCTCCGACATCCATTGGAAGACCTCCACTGGGAACTTCACGGCCCGTCGAAGCTTTAATTAATTGTTTTTCAGCACCTTGTGGATATTTAACATTTAAAGGAAGAACAGAAATGTTTTTAAGTCCGGAAATCTTATCCTTTAATATTTTAATTGCATCAGGTTTGTTTTTTTCAATCCCGATTATTACTTTCTGTACATTAACAATTTTTTGTAAAATCTGAATTCCCTTTAAAACCTCATCAGGCTTCTCAACCATCAGACGGTGGTCAGAGGTAAGATAAGGTTCACATTCCACACCGTTAATTATAAGTATGTCTATTGTTTTTCCGTCAGGAGGGGACAGTTTAACATGTGTAGGGAATGCAGCTCCTCCCATTCCTGCAATTCCGGCATTTTGAATACGGTTTTTAATTTCGTCAACAGATAAATCGTCAATGCTTGTTGCTTTTGAGTAATCTTCAAACCATTGATCTTCTTCTTCCCGTTTAATTACAACAGAAAGGACTTTTGCTCCAAGAGGATGAGGTCTTTTTTCAACAGCAGTTATTGTACCTGTAACAGATGCATGACACGGTACAGAAACAAATTTAACAGCTTTTGATATTGGTTGTCCTGTTTTGACGTAATCACCTTTTTTTACAATTGGCTCTGCAGGAGCACCGATATGTTGTTGAACAGGTATAACAACTGTATCCGGTAATGGAGCGGTTTCAATAGGTTTGTGTTCAGAGTAGTGTTTTCCTTCCGGAGGATGAGCTCCTCCTTTAAAGCTCTTTTTCAGAAGCATTTGTAGTTTTCCCTTATTATTCTTCGGTTAACTGGTTTAACTCCCGTAAAAATTCATCCTTATCTTTAAAATTTCTGTAAACTGATGCAAAACGTACATAAGCAACTTCGTCAATATCTTTTAAGCAAAGAGAAACAAGTTCACCTATTTTCCTTGAATCTATTTCTTTTACAAAATCAATTTTAATTTCAGACTCTACCTTTGATACTATTTTATCAATCCGATCTATTGAGACCGGACGTTTGATGCATGCAATTTCAATTCCTTTACGAAGCTTGTCTTTATTAAAAGGCTCTCTTCTGCCGTCAGCTTTTATAACATATAGTGTTTTGTCCTCCACTTCTTCTATGGTTATAAATCTTTTTCCGCAGACATTGCAAAGCCTTCTTCTTCGTATAGCGGATCCGTCAGCGTGGGATCTTGTATCAACCACTTTATCGTCATCATTTCCGCAGTAAGGGCATTTCATTTTTCATTTTCCAGCTTTAATTGTATTATAGGCAGTCCTGCTTCTTCTGCCATCTGCTTGGAAAGCTCATCACTGTACCCTTCAAGATAATAAACTTTTTTAATACCAGCGTTTATTATCATCTTTGTGCATAGAACACAAGGATGATTTGTACAGTAAAGAACTGAACCCTCAATATTAATGCCGGAGGTTGCAGCCTGAATTATTGCATTCTGTTCAGCGTGAATACCTCTGCAAAGTTCATGTCTTTCACCGCTGGGGATATTCAGTTTCTCTCTCAAACATCCTATATCAAGGCAATGAGCCATTTTTCTTGGAGCGCCATTGTAACCGGTTGTAAGAATTCTTTTGTCCTTTACAATAAGCGCTCCTACTTTTCTTCGAAGGCAAGTCGAACGCTCTGCTACAAGCAGAGTGATACGCATGAAATAGTCATCCCACGAAGGGCGTTGTTTTTTGGAGTCGTCCATTAATCAATATCATAAAGTTTGAATTTACCACAAAGTTCAGAAACCTGATTTCTTACTTTTTCAATTACAGAATCATTGTCCATATTTGAGAGAACAGTGTTAATCATATCTGCAATTTGTTTCATCTCAGGTTCTTTCATGCCTCTTGTTGTCATTGCAGGAGTACCGATCCTTATTCCTGATGTTATAAACGGGCTCCTTTTGTCGAACGGCACCATGTTTTTATTAACTGTAATACCTGCTTTTTCAAGTGCTTTTTCTGCAGCTTTTCCAGTAATGTCTTTATTGCTTAAATCAACAAGCATAAGATGGTTGTCAGTACCTCCGGAAACAAGTTTATAACCTAATTCAACAAGACGCTGAGACAGGGCAGAGGCATTTTTAACTATCTGTTTACAGTATTCTTTATAATCCGGTTTTAAATTTTCGCCGAACCCGACAGCCTTTGCAGCAATAACATGCATTAAAGGACCTCCCTGCATACCAGGCATTACAACACTATCCATTACTTCGGACATCATTTTTACACGACCTGATTTGGGAGCAACAATACCAAATGGGTTCTCAGTATCTTTTTTAATAAGTATCATACCGCCCCTGGGGCCTCTTAAAGTTTTATGTGTTGTTGTAGTTACAACATGGCAGTGGGGGAGCGGGTCAGGATGAAGTCCGGTAGC
>Ga0164318_10006726_pt1 | contig 11126 bp, 7 predicted proteins | sample GuaBasSedimGuay9_FD_113734 | JGI IMG/M metagenome (GOLD analysis project Ga0164318, IMG submission 113734) | Subseafloor sediment microbial communities from Guaymas Basin, Gulf of California, Mexico - Guay9, Core 4571-4, 0-3 cm | ecosystem: Environmental > Aquatic > Marine > Hydrothermal vents >...
AAAGCTGATAAACGAGTACAAAATCTGATCGATCGCAGCCATGAGCTGGCCCTGAATCACAAACGCGATCTATATGTGGATAACGCAGAGTTTCTGGTATATCACTGGTCCGGTGAAGCTGCAGCTTTCAGTCCAAATACCGGAGAACTCTCCGCGGCAGAAGATACCCGGATAAATCTTGGGGACCATAATGCCAGGGTGGATGTGGGCGGAACATTTCCTTTTGCCGATGAAATGCCGTCAAAGAAAAAGGGTTTTTCATACGATACGGCCAATTGGGCCGAAGATTATGCTTTCTTCCTGGACCACAGTCCGGCTGAAGTGCATGAACATGAGAGAATAGTCGGTGAATTTCACTGGATGCTTGAAGAGGCCCGTTATTTTCAATATCCCGAAAGTCAAAGAGAACTGGGACGTCTGGCCCGTAACCTGGGTACCGGGGGAATCAGTTTTACCCACACGGCACCGGATCTGAGTATCGGGTTGTTACTGGGGTGGGGCGGTTTGCTTTCCAAGGTTAGGAATAGAAAAGAGAAATTCATAGAATATGGAAATACAGCTTCTGCAGAATACCTGGCAGCTATGGAATCGGTTGTTGAATCAATCATGCGCTTTGTCCAAAAACATGCTGAGACAGCTGAAAAAAAGGCTGCAGCAGAGAGTAATCCTGAATTGAAATCCAATTATGAATTTGTCGCTGAGAATACCAGAGCTATCATCAGCGATGCCCCTCAAACTTTTGCCCAGGCTGTACAGTGGCTGCAATTTTTTACCACCGTAGAACGGATAAATGGACATGGAAATGGGTACGGACGACTGGATCAGCTTCTTGATGCATATTACACCGCTGATATGGATGCAGGGAGGATAAGCCGAACAGAAGCTGTCTCTCTTGTTGCTGAACTCTATCTGAAGTACGGCGGCAATTACTGGTCTTTCGGCGGCAGAGACAGGGACGGTAATGATGCCACAAATGAAGCCAGCTGGATATGCATTGAAGCTTACGATATAACAGGCGGATACAACCATCTGGGTTTGATGTGGCATCCGGAGATAGATCCTGAATTTTACAATTATGGATGTGATGTAACCGCGAGACATAATTGCGGAACACCAACCCTGGTAAACTTTGATGTACTTCGAAACAGTCAGCTTCGTTCCGGGGTGGATGAAGAAGATGCCTGGAATATGTCTTACTCCGGGTGTCAGTGGTACTGCGTTGTGGGAAAGGAATACAACGATCAGGATTTAAACTCCTTTGTTCTGGTGCAGCCTATGCAGCGGGCTATGGAAACAGCTGAGAAAAATGAAATTGAAGACTTTGAAGAGTTCTGGAACATCTACGATATCGAAGTGGATAAAACCGCAGAGATACTGAAAGATTTCAAGAACGAAACTTATAAATGGCAGTCAAAAGTCTGGCCGGAAATGGTTACCAGTCTCTGTATGCACGGAACCATCGAAAGAGGCCGGGATGTTACAGATATGCAGGCGGTAAAATACAATTACACCTCGGTAAATGTTCTGGGTACACCCAATGTGGCGGATTCCATGTACGCCATGAAAAAACTTATCTTTGAAGAGAAAAAATACAGCATGGCGGATTTGAGAGCTGCAGTTGCCGATGACTGGAAGGATAATGAACTCATGCGCCTTGATTTCCTGAACCAGCCGAAGTTCGGCAATGATAAACCGGATGTTGATGAAATGGCTGTCAGGGTTGCCGAGCATATTCGGAAAGTGCTGGAAGGAAAGCGCAATATCAAGGGATTCAATTTCCGCCCGAGTCTGTTTCAATACATGGGGCATACCTATGCCGGTCAGCTTCTCGGAGCTACACCCGACGGGCGGCATGCGGAAGAACCTTTTGCGCATGGTATGAATCCTATGCACGGTAGGAACACCCAGGGTATTGCGGCAACAGTTGAGTCCTTTACAAAACTGGACTACAGCAACTATCAAGGCGGTTCTTTTCAGATTGAAGTTCAGCCGTCTTTCTTTCCTCCCGGATCAAGAAAGGGCGATCTTGTGGAAACATTTTCCAGGATATTCTTTGAAAAAGGCGGGGTTCAGATAAATATGAATACAATTGACCTTGAGAAGCTCAAAGATGCCCTGGATCACCCGGAAAAGGATGAATATAAAAATCTCGTGGTGAAAGTTACCGGATATTCAGCTCACTTTGTCGTGATGGACCGCCGCTTCCAGGAAGAATTTCTCCAACGGGTGAATTACGCATCCCTGTGAGAACCGGTACATTATTCGATATACACACTCTCTCCGGGCATGACGGTCCGGGCATGAGGACAGTCTTTTTCTTCAAAGGCTGTCCTCTGCGCTGCCGGTGGTGTCACAACCCTGAGAGTTTCAACTCGGGCTCTGAAGTCTGGCAGTACGCCTCATCATGTATCGGCTGTGGTCGGTGTATGGAAGTCTGCACCCACGGTGCCCTGAGCCGGGGTTCCGACGGCCGGGTTGTACTTGATCGTAAGGTTTGTACCGGATGCGGGGATTGCGTTCTTGTCTGCCCGTCCAAATCTCTGAGGTCAATTAACAAAGAATACAGTCTCGAATCGTTAATGGAGATAGTCGACCGGGAAAGACCGTATATGGAACGATCCGGGGGCGGTGTTACGGTAAGCGGGGGTGAACCTCTGCTTCAATCCGCATTTGTAACAGAGTTTCTTAAAATCTGCCATGAATCAGGTTTGCACACAGCATTGGATACAAGCGGGTTCGCCCCTCATTCAGCACTGATGAAAGTTTTGCCGCATGTGGATTTACTGCTCTACGATGTGAAAATAGCTGACAGCACAGTTCATAAAGAGTTAACCGCTGTGAGTAATGAACTGATACTGGAGAATCTTGAGAAAGCCGCGGACTATATTCGGGAAGGCTGGGTAAAAACTCAGCTCTGGATTCGAACGCCTCTGATTCCCGGAGCAACGGATTCGCCTGAAAATATCAGTCGTATCGGCGCAATTCTGTCAGAAGTGGCCGTGGATGTTATAGAAAGATGGGAACTCTGTGCGTTTAATCCGCTGGCTGAAGAGAAATACGACCGCCTGGGGCTGGATTGGCCTTACCGCGGGAAAGATATGATGAGTGTTGATGAGACTGAATCTCTTCAGAGGGTGGCAGCCGAGGCTTTCGGTGATGGAAAGCGGGTTAGTGTAACGGGATTGACAGCTGTTTCTCCGTAATTGCACAGCGTGTATAATGCCACGAGGAGCATTATGAAAACCATCATCTGCTACGGCGATTCGAACACCTGGGGTTACAACCCTGTCAGTAAAGAACGGCACGAATACAACAGCCGCTGGACCACCGTTCTACAGAGGGAGCTGGGGAATGATTATCTGGTGATTCCCGAGGGCTTGAACGGCCGAACCACCGTCTGGGAAGATCCCATTGAACTTCATAAAAATGGTGCATCATATCTTCCTCCCTGTCTTGAGAGTCACAAACCGGTAGATCTGGTAGTTATCATGCTGGGAACCAACGACCTGAAGCAGCGGTTCTCACTGCCTGAAGTGGATATTGCCGCTGGTGCCGGTGTTTTGGTTGATATCGTAAAAAAAGTGATTTCGGCCCGGGAGGCACAGCTCCTGAAGTTCTGATTCTGATACCTCCGGAAGTCCGAAAACTGACTGATTTTGCCGAGATGTTTGCAGGCTCCCGGGAAAAATCTCTGGGGTTCCCATCTGCTTATGCCGCAATGGCGGAACAGAAAGGAATACAGAGCCTTGATGTGGGTACTAAAGTTCGATTAGGTGACACTGACGGTATCCACTTTGAGTTGGATCAGCTGGAGATACTGGGAAAGATGGTGGCTGCTGAGGTATTAGAGGTTATTTAATCAGCGAGAGATGTCCGGGTGAATTTTCAGGAAGCACCGGCACGAATGACATAATTTCCGAGTCTGCACCGGATTACAATTTTTTCACATAAAATGTAAAGAATCTCCAGTTTCAGAATCTCTTATACCGGGTGAAAATTAGTTACAAATTTCCTAAAGGAGAGTTTCATGAAGAAACTTGTTGTATTTCTTGCCGTTCTGGCTGTAATTTTCGTCGGTTGTTCCAAGGCTCCGGTAGAGACTGCCGCACCCGCTGCTGCAGCAGAAGAATCAACCATGGATCAGCTTTACATTGAAGTATCCGCACTGGGTAACCTGGATTATTTCTACGATCACAAAATGGGAATGGAAATGGTTGGTGAGGAACTGGGTGTTCGAACCGAGTATGTCGGTCCTGCTGAGTATGATATGAATGCCATGGTTTCCGCCTTTGAACAGGCTATTGCCAAGAAACCCAACGGGTTGGTTATTGTCGGTTTTGAGCCTTCCCTGAATGCTATTGTTGATAAAGCTGTTGAACAGGGTATCCCTGTAGTAACGGTTGATGCAGATCTTCCCGGATCTAAACGTCTGGCTTTTGTCGGTACGGGTAACTTCGGCGCTGGTGAAGTCGGCGGACATAAAATGGCCAGCTTGATCGGAGAAAAGGGCAAGGTTGCTATCATGACCAAGCCCGGCCAATCCAACCTGGAAGAACGCATTGCCGGTTATCAGAAAGCTCTTGCTGAGTATCCCGGAATTGAAGTTGTACAAATTGCCGATACCCAGAGCGATCCTGTTGTAGCCGCACAGGCCGCATCCGCCCTGATTATCAAGTACCCCGACCTTGCCGGATTGGCCTGTGTTGAAGGTGCCGGCGGCTCCGGTGCTGCTACTGCCGTTCGGGAAGCCGGTAAGGCCGGGGAGATTAAAATTGTTGCCATGGACCGTGGTAATGAGGTTCTTGAGGCTATCGAAGAAGGTATCATTTCTGCTTCTGTTGCCCAGCAGACAGCCTTGATGCCCTACTATGCTGTACAGATTCTATTCAATTTGAACAACAGCAAAGTCGCCATCACATCGGATAACGCATCTGCCGGAGTTCTCGGGATTCCAGCCGTTGTCGATACCGGTGCTATCATCGTGGATGAGAGTAACTACAAGTACTTCATGCGTTAAAAAAACGTTTCTTAAGCATTTACAATAAGCGGTGCCTGTGTCAGCAGGTACGGCTTTATATCTGATTGGAATAAAGTGAGTGTATGCCCGAAATCATTCTGGAAGCCCGTAATATTGTAAAAACCTTTCCCGGGGTTAAAGCCCTGGACGGGGTTAGTCTTAAACTCCGAAAAGGTGAAGTTCATGCCCTGGTGGGAGAGAACGGTGCCGGAAAGAGTACCTTGATGCTTACCCTCGGAGGTATTTACCGCCCTGATGAAGGTGAAATTTTTGTAGAGGGGGAGGAGGTTAAGTTTGACTCTCCCCACGATGCCAACAAGAAAGGTATCAGCGTTGTCTTTCAGGAACTGAGTCTGGTTCCAACCATGAGTATTGCCGAGAATATCTTTGCAAACAGACAGCCTGTTAAAGCTTTGAACATGGTGAACTGGAAGAAAATGCATGAAGATACCAGAGAGCTGCTGGCTCTGTTCAATCTGGAACATCTGGATCCTTCAACCCCGGTAAACCGCTTATCCATAGCAATGCAGCAGGTTGTTGAAATCCTTAAAGCTATTTCATTTAATCCTAGCGTACTTGTTCTTGATGAGCCAACCTCATCACTTACCGAGAATGAGGTGGAACAGCTCTTTGATAATATCAGGAAGTTAAAGGATCGGGGTTTATCCTTTATATATATTTCTCATCATTTGAAGGAAATCTTTGAAATTGCCGATACCGTTACCGTCCTCCGGGACGGTATGAGAGTATGTGATGCCGATGTTTCAACCATTGATGAAGATTTTCTGATTACCAATATGGTGGGACGTTCTATCGAGAATATGTACGGTCAGCGTGGAGATGTACCTATCGGAAAAAAAGTTATTCTGGAAGTGGATAATCTTTCACGGAAAGGGGTATTTGAAGATATTTCATTTTCTGTTAAAGAGGGAGAAATTGTCGGTTTGGCGGGACTGGTAGGGGCCGGCCGAACGGAACTGGGACGTTCAATCTTCGGTGCCGAGCCTGCCGATTCTGGAGCTATCAGATTGGGTAATGAACATATTGCTCCCAGATCACCCCTGGATGCCATTAATGCCGGTATCGGTTATCTGACTGAAGATCGTAAAACCCAGGGTTTGATATTGGATTTCTCAATAAGAGATAATCTTGTCAGTAATCATCTTCGTGATTTCACTTCGGTTTTAGGATTCCTGAATGAGGGAGCTATTACAAAGTTTGCCGAAAAAAGCAGGGATGATTATCGTATAGCCACTCCGCATCTGGGACAGAAAATCCGAAAACTTTCCGGGGGTAATCAGCAGAAGGTTCTGGTTGGAACCTGGGTTGGTGTCGGCCCGAAACTCCTCATTATGGATGAACCGACCAGGGGTGTGGATGTGGGCGCAAAAAGTGATATCTACAGGTTAATGAGAGAACTGGCCGGTAAAGGAGTAGCCATATTGATGATTTCTTCAGATCTGCCGGAAATACTTGGTATGAGTGATCGGGTTCTGGTTATGCAGGGCGGCCATCTGGTTGGTGCAATCCCCGGAAATGAAGCAACAGAAGAGAATGTCATTGCCCTGGCGGCGGGAACCATCGAAGGAGAGGTTAATAAATGACCTGGCTAAAAAAAATTGTAAAACAGCGGGAGTTCATGATATTCATGATTGTCGCTGCAATGTTTATATTCATGACTTTTGCGTCTCCCTATTTTTTCACTATTCCGAACCTTCTAGCGGTGATGCTGGGTTTGTCTCTTGAAGCAATTATTGCTGTGGCAATGGTTCATCTGATGGTAAGTGGTGGATTCGATATGTCGGTGGGTTCCGTAGTGGCCTTTACCGGTGCCGCAACCGCCATGATGCTCAAGTCCGGCATGCCCGTTTACCTCGCAGTCTTAACAGGCTTGATTATTGGTGCTGCTATCGGAACTTTTAATGGATTTATTGTTGCCAAAGTGGGTATCAATGCCTTTGTTACGTCCCTTTCAAGTCTGAGTCTTTTTCGTGGATTAACCCTGATTGTTACCCATGGACAGAATATAGCAGGATTACCGAAATCATTTAAATTGATTGGTCAGGCGAAAGTTGCCGGTGTTCAGACACCCATTATTATTGCAGTGGTACTGCTTATCATCGGTGATGTTCTGCTTCGCCGCAGCCGGTTTTTTCGTCAGAGTTACTACATCGGTGGTAACGAGCGGGCTGCCAGGCTTTCAGGTATCCCGGTAGACCGGATGAAAATCCTGGGCTATATGCTTACAGGTCTTTTTGCCGGAATATCAGGAATTGTTATGACAGCCAGGTTGGGTGCAGCATCTGTTACCGCCGGTTCGGGTATGGAGCTTCGGGTAATTACCGCTGTTATCATCGGTGGTGCCAGCTTGAATGGTGGAGAGGGGTCTATTCTAGGCGCGTTTCTGGGAACCTTATTGATGGCGCTGATTACCAATGCCCTCACACTCCTGGGTGTAGATGTTTATTGGCAGACTTTTGTAATAGGTGCAACTCTGCTGATGGCTGTATTAATTGATACTCTCAGTAAGAGAAATCGCTAAAGGAAAAGAAATATGACGTCCAAAGAAAAACTACAAAAATGTTTAGCACATGAATCAGGGCCGGTTCCCATGGATTTCGGGGGTACTGCCGTATCAGGAATCCATTGCAGTGTTGTAGAGGCCTTAAGAGCCCATTACGGACTTGAGAAGAGGGCTGTAAAGATAATTGATCCATATCAGATGCTGGGTGAAATAGATAATGATCTCAAGGAAGTTCTTGGGATTGATGTAATAGGCGTTTTTCCGCGAAATACCTTATTTGGTTTCCCCCTGGGCAGCTGGAAAGAATGGCGGACACCCTGGGGGCAGGAGGTTCTGGTTTCCGAAGATTTTAACACAACACAGCAGGGAGATGATGTACTCATTTACCCGGAGGGTGATACATCGGCTCCGGCAAGCGGGCGTATGCCCGGAAGCGGATACTTTTTTGATTCTATTGTTCGCCAGCCTCCCATTGAAGAGGAGAAACTCAACCCGGAAGATAACCTGGAGGAGTTTGAATATGTAACAGATGAAGATCTGGGCTATTATGAGTCGGCTCTTCGGGAAGCTGATGCCACCGGATTGGGAGTTATCGCCAACTTCGGCGGAACGGCATTCGGGGATATTGCCCTTGTTCCGGCACCATTTCTGAAAAAACCCAAAGGAATCAGGGATGTAACTGAATGGTATGTTTCCACAGTAATGCGGCCGGATTACATTCATGCGATATTTGAGGGGCAATCAGAAATAGCCATTGCCAATCTGGATAAAATTTTTCAAAGGGTAGGGAATCTACCTGATGCGGTATTTATCTGCGGAACTGACTTCGGTACACAGGACTCACAATTCTGCTCGACGGATACTTTCAATACCCTTTACGCACCTTACTATAAAAAGGTGAATAACTGGATACATGAACATACCGAATGGAAAACCTTCAAACATTCCTGTGGTGCTGTTCTGCCATTTATGGAGCATTTTATTGATTCGGGATTTGATATAATCAATCCGGTTCAATGTTCTGCCGCCGGAATGGATCCGCAGAATCTTAAAGACAGCTATGGCGGTCGTCTGGTGTTCTGGGGAGGAGGTGTTGATACACAGCAGACACTGCCATTCGGCACTCCTGATGAGGTAAAAAAAGAGGTAACAGAACGGTTGGAGATTTTTACCAGGGACGGCGGCTATGTTTTTGATGCAATTCACAACGTTCAGGCAAAAACACCGATAGAAAATATGGCTGCAATGTTTGACGCGGTGAGGGAATTCCGTTCGAATTAAAGTGTGAGTACTTCTCTGCGGGAATATCCAATAATTATTGTTGATGATGAGCCCCTGGCTCGTCAGGCTGTCGCCCGAATGCTGCAGACCCGTTTTCCATCTTTCCCGATACTGGGAGAGGCGGATTCGGGTCCTTCGGGTGTTGCTCTTTTTAAGGACTTACGGCCCTCTATTGTTCTTATGGATATACGTATCCCTGGATTTGACGGGTTGGAGGCTTCCAGAAGAATTCTTAAGGAATCCCCTGAGACACAGATAATTGTTCTTTCAGCTTTTGATGACTTCAAGTTTGTTCAGCAAGCTCTTCATGATGGAGTTCTCGGGTATTTACTCAAACCTGTCAGGGTTGATTCTTTAAAAGAGCTGCTGGAAAAGGCTATTGAGAAAATTCGTGGTCTGGAATCCAGGGAAAAGGATAGAAAGGATATCCGTTTATTCAGAAGCCTGGCGGTAAGAGAGCAGGTATCATCCTTTATTTACGGAAGCAAGGGGGGAATACCTGCAGCAGACTTTGCTGAATTATCACATCCTCACATCCGGTACGGTTATTTCCTTGTATTTCATTCAGAGGGAGATTTTAAACTCAACTTTGAAGAGATTAGAAAAGTAAACCAGTCTCTGGATCGTTTATCCGGTTGTCATCCCGGGAACTGGATGGGGAAGTATCTTTCTGTATTTATCAGAACAGAGAATGATGAATCTGAATCCTGGCGATCTGAGGCCGAGTTTTTATCCAGGGAGATAACACATTTAATTCGGGATATTACAGGCACAAGAGTCAGCTCAGGGATAGGTCCTATCTCAGATGGCCCTGAGAATTTCAGTGATTCGTTTCGTATCGCTTTTGATTCCCTTCAGGACGAAGGGGTTTCAGTAAATGTCAATTATTCTGGAAGATATAACGATAAATATCCGGTTGAGAAAGAGTCTGTTTTTCTTCAGGCCTGCCGGGCATCTGATGGAACGGCAGCTCTGAAGGCTGCTGAGAACTTGATTGATGATTTAATATCTCCGGATGCTTCCCTTATGGATGCAAGATTTGCTGTAACTGAGTTTCTTATTGTCTTCAGGCGTGAATGGGAATCCCTCAGCGGGACTCCGAAGAGACGTGCAATGGCTAATCTGCTCAGAGAAGCATTGCTCTGCAATGAGTACGATGTACTCAGGGAGTGGTTTCTGCTTGTCGTAAGGGATCTGATAAGAAATATGATTGATTCAGGGAGTTCTGCAGATGGAGGCCGGGAAGAATTGATATTGCGCAAGGTGAGACATTATATCGATCTGAATAATCTCCGGGAGGTCAGCCTGGAATCCACCGCTGAATCAGTGGGAATTACCCCTTCATATTTAAGCCGGCTGTTCAAGGAGAAAACAGGTCAGCACTTTCATGATTATGTTTTCGACCGCCGCCTGGCTTCGGCAGCGGGTTTACTGAAGGAAACAAATTTAACTTCCGGAGAAATTGCCTATCAGGTTGGTTATGGAGATGTGGCCTATTTCAGCCGTATATTTCGGAAACGGTACGGGTCCTCACCTCGGGATTACCGGAGAAACAGGTAAAATAATTCTGCAATTGGTACCGCCTTCAGTTCTGCGGGTAATATCCAGTACTTTCTTACCATAGTGCAGCATCAAACGGCGCTGGACATTCCGGATTCCGAGAGAATCTGTATAAACAGCTGTATCATTCAGCAGGGAAAGAGCTTTATCGCTGATTCCCACACCGTTGTCGGACAATTGAATTTCAAGATGTTCATCCATGACTGATATCTCAAGGGTAATCTTCCCCGGGCGTTCGATGGGCTCAAGCCCGTGTTTAACGGCATTTTCTGCCAGTGGCTGAAGTATCATCCCGGGAATTTGCATCTCCGGAAGTTCTTCCCCGATAATTTCTTCATAGGTGATTTTATTACCGAATCGGACCCCCTGAATATTCATGTACGACCTGATAACATCAATTTCTTCCTTAAGCTGAACAAGTCCTGAACCTGTCTTAAGGCTGTACCTGAGGAGTTCGGACAGATCTGAAATAATTCGGCCGGTCTGAGGTGCCTCTTCAACAACGCTGAGTGAACCGAGAATGTTCAGTGTATTGAAAAGAAAGTGCGGATTAATCTGAGCTTGAAGATGGGCCAGTTCAGCTTCTTTCAGCAGTCTCTCAGCCTCCTGACGGGCCAGTTTCTGTTCAATCAGACGCTGCTCAATCCCGGCATTATCCTGTATGTCGGTAATCAATCCACGGATTCTATCCGCCATCCTGTTGAACGACCTTCCCAGTACGGCAATTTCATCCTTCCCTTTAAT
>Ga0164318_10006728_pt1 | contig 11125 bp, 8 predicted proteins | sample GuaBasSedimGuay9_FD_113734 | JGI IMG/M metagenome (GOLD analysis project Ga0164318, IMG submission 113734) | Subseafloor sediment microbial communities from Guaymas Basin, Gulf of California, Mexico - Guay9, Core 4571-4, 0-3 cm | ecosystem: Environmental > Aquatic > Marine > Hydrothermal vents >...
AGATAAATATTGATGAACATGCATACCGTTTCCTGCCTCCATAAATAAAGGTTTAGGCATAAAAGTTGCAGTTTTTCCCTCCCTCTCAGCCACATTCCGCACAATATATTTTATAACTATGGTAGCATCTGCTATCTCACATAAGGGTCTTAATGGAACTTCTATCTCTGATTGACCAGGAGCACCAACTTCATGATGATGATAGTGAACCTTTATGCCGAATTTTTCTATCTCTTCAACAATTTTGGTTCTTATATTATATAAAGTATCTAAAGGAGGTGACTGATGATATCCCTGTTTATGAACTATCTTATGACCTGGAGTAGGCATTTCAGCTCTTTCTCTTCCTTCAATTGATTCCTCACATACTATCCGAAAGAATGTTGAGGATGGTTCATTTTCAATGGTGACGCTATCAAATAGATAAAATTCGAATTCAGGACCAAAATAGGCTTCATCTGCAATATTTGTACTTCTTAAGTATCTTTCAGCTTTTTGAGCGACTGTGCGAGGGTCTTTAGAATATTCTGATTTGGTATCAGCCTCAACAGAATTACATATAAAACTTAAGGTAGGTGATTCCCAGAAAGGGTCAATTTGTCCTGTACTCAGGTCTGGCAAAATACACATATCGCCACTTTCTATCTCTTTAAAGCCTGGGATACTTGAACCATCATATCCTATGCCCTCTTTTACAACCTTCGAAGAAAATTCTTCAGAGGGAATAGTAATATGATAAAGCTTGCCGAACATATCCACAAACTTAAAGTCAATCATCTTTATGCCTTTTTCTTTAATAAACTTCTTCACATCTTCTATCTTTTTAAACATATTACCCCCCTATGCGTTACTTACTTTTCTGTAAATGTAATTAGATCTTTTTAAATATAATACTACTATAAGGCTTTAAGGTCAACATATTTAACTATACAAATAAAAAGAGGAATGTCTTCTTTGACATCCCTCTCTTTGGTAAACTAGGCTATTTTTATAGGCTAAAGTTAAATCAAGATGAGGCTACAGTCTTGGCCCAATTCTCAGCATCTCCAAGTGCAGACTCAACATCTCCATCAACCTTAAAAGACTCACTAACAATCTCAGCACCACATTCTTTTAACCTATCTTCTAATAAATCTACCGCCTTACAGAATTGGTTATAGTTTGAGTCACCACAACCAAAGACAGCAGCCTTCTTGCCAGATAAATCGATATCTTTCATCTTTTCATAGAAATCAATAAAGTCATCTTGAAGTTCACCGTCTCCCCAGGTAGAAGAACCTAATATGATTAAATCATAGTCTTTCAACTCTTCTACAGTTGCATCTACTACATTCTTCTTTACTACCTCAAGACCTCCCTCTTTCAGTCCCTTTTCTACTGAGTTAGCCACTCTTTCTGTATTACCAGTTGTACTTCCAAAAACAACTAATACCTTTGCCATTTTTTCATCCTCCTTAAATTATATACCATAAAGTTATCTCCAGATTAAAATAGCACATATATAATTAATGTGTCAAGAACTTTTTTTTCGAACCTGTCCCAAGTTTCAGAAGTTCATTTATAACTTTTAGGTCAGTTGATGTTGTTTCGGTTAAGTTTATAGTTTTATTGCCTTACTATTTCCATACTCCTGATATATCCCATATTTTATGAAATTCATAATTACTATTTATTGCATCAAGTGGCTCCACAAGAAACTTTTCTATCTCTCTTGCTATATCTGATAATCTTTCTGGTGCAAGTTTAATATTCCCTCTCTTCAAAAAAGCCTTCCAGAGTGTTTGACGGTCAGATTTCTCATCATAAATTTCTTCAGCAAAGAAAGGTTTACTTTTTGGCAAAGTAGTTTTACGACGCTTAAAAGTTCTTTTTAATGCTTCAGCAAGATGCAATCCATTAAAATTGAACTGGTGCATCATAAGCCATATATCATAAAAATCTTTCATTCTACTATTGAGAAGACCGAGTTTGACCATTGCTTCAAATTTTTCACTTACTATACTTTCTGGTGGATATCCTTTAAGATGTGGTTTAGGAAAATCCAGGATAACAGGATAATCAATAACCTTAGGCCCAGGGTAAATAATATCTCCAAAACCTACATCAATCTGCATCGGTATCCGTGAACGTCCAAGTAATCCTATAAATTTCACACGCACACCTTCATATTCCATTTCTTCCTTTATTCTTTGTCCCTCTACTGTTTCTGTATCAAAAACAAGTCCATCAGGAGTTGCTTGCACACTACAAATGTCTTTTACCACCCTCTCAATAGTTGCTACCTGATTGTCGTAATTGCCTAAGAAATCTATATCAAGAGTGGTTCTGTATTCAGGAACTTGCCACACAGTAAACATCAATGCACCTTTCAAAATAAATTTATCTGCATATTTTGAACAGCCGAATCTATAAAGAAATCTTTCCATTCCATAATATTGCAGAATCTCTGAAAATGGACGGTTAGTCTCTTTTGCAATATTTAGAAGTCTGTCTTTCACTGAGGCCTGTAAATTTTTAATATTCTTTTTCAAAGTATCGCCTCCAGTATTGGTTTTATGATGGTATCAACACGACAAATCTTTGCATATTGCATTATCTTATCCACCCTTACTTTCTTCTCGGTAATAGCCACTTTAAGAGACTCCCGTGCTACATTTATACCAATTTTATTGCGGAATTTAAAACAATCGGCAATTGTTTTGGCGAGATTGTAAATCTTGATTTTATAACCTTCTATCTTATGTTCTTCAACACCAGTCTCCCATGCTTTAGAGTCAAAACGATAAAATCGTACTGGTGGATATTTGATTCTATATGTATGGCTACCTTTGGGGATGGCTATATCTACATATTTAGGGATTTCAATTGTTGCTTCATGAAAAGACAAAGCAGAGACCAGACAAATAACTCCTCTGGGCGCCTGAAAGGATGCAATAACAAGGTCGGGGTATTCCCCAAAATCATAATTAGTCAGTTTGTAAAGTCCTCTGGCAATCTTTTCAACCTTCTTCTCTTTTTCAAGAGTTTTAAGCGAATCAGGATGAAATCCAGCTTTTAGAATAGCCGAGAATCTAACTATTCCACTATTGCTTCTGAAAAAATCTACGAGTTCCTCTGCCTTTTTTTTCATCCTACCTCCGTATAAATTCTTAATATTTGTAAATAAGTATATATAATTTATACGGAAAAGTCAAATTGTTTTCACAAGGTAAACCACATAGTCTCCTTATTATCTAACTTCACCTCAACCTCAACATCTCTGCCTTTGGGACGGTAGATGAGGATGGAAGAGTTGAGTTGTTTAGATTTGGATTTATCTCACATCTTCTTACACAATCTTTAATTTTCTCTTTTTTTATCCATACAAAAGTTTCCACGCCATAGATGAAAGACTGCTTGCCAGCCCGAATATTTGCTCAAAGAATAAGATATTTTTTATCCTATAGATTTTTTTAATTCTTTTACTCTGTTTTCTATAGCAACTCTCAATTTTCTTGCCTCTCCTACTGGGTCTTCAAACCAATCTATAGACCAAATTCTATATAAACACCAACCTCTATCCTTTAGTATTTTTTCACGAAGCCTGTCTCTATCTCGAGCAGACTTTGAAGAATGGAAAGAAAACCCATCACATTCTACTCCCATAATAAAACCGTATGGCCATTGAGGATGTTTTACTCCTATATCAATATAATAACCTGCTACACCCACCTGAGGAATAGCTTCGCACCCAAAAGACTCTATCTGTGCAATTACATGCTCTTCAAAAGGAGATTGTGGTTTTGAAGAATACCGACTTCTCTTTTCTTGAATCAGATAGCCAGAAGCACAATATTCAAACCATCTTTTCAAAAGGTATACTCCTTCATTACTATGACCATCAACCCTAATATCTTCAGAAGTCATAGAAGAAAAGGTAACTATTTTATCTCTTGCTCGAGAAAAGAGGACATTTAGACGGCGTTTCCCATTAATACCATTTATAGGTCCAAACCTCTGCATTACAGGAGCTCCTTTATATTCTGGACCATAAACAGTACCAATAAAGATAACATCTCTTTCATCTCCCTGAACATTTTCTAAATTTTTTACAAAGAACGATTCCAGCCCCTCTCTTTCCTTCTCCCAGTAATCAATATACTCCTGAGCAATTGGATCTCGTGAAATTAGGTATTCTATCTCATCTACTACAAGCTGCTGCTGTTTTTGATTCAATAAAACAATCCCTAATGATTTATCTTTGTAACGATGCATAAAATCAATTGCTGATTTTGCTATTTCCTGAGCCTCTATAGGATTAGTTCCTTTGGAATAAAAACCTTCTACTTTATGAAACTCTACAGCCTTTTTCTCCGATGGGGAAGGGAAAACTACAAGAGTGTCATCATATACATATTTATTACAGAAGGCTATCAATTCAGGATACTTTGAACGATAATGCCATCTGAGCCTCCGTTTTGGAAAGATAACATTGGTTATTTCTAATATCGATTCCTCTATTAAAATTTCTTCTTCGTGCTCCTTTTCATTTTCAAAAACCTCTAAAAGTTTCCTAAAGAAAGTGGTTGGAGGAAGTTGATTGACATCTCCAACGACCATTAATTGTTTTCCGCGCACAATCGCTCCCAAGGCCTCTTCTGGAGACATCTGGGAAGCTTCATCTATAATCACAAGGTCAAAAGTTATATCTTTTTTATCGATATATTGAGCTATCGCCAAAGGAGAAATCATCCAGCAGGGTTTAAGTTCCAACAATGCCTTCCCTGCTCTCTTTGTTAATTCTCCTGCTGGCAAAAATCTTTTCTTTTTAGTAGTTTCCTTATTTAATAATGCCAATTCTGTCCATTCACTCCGACGCCTTACTTTATTTCCAAGAGGAGGATGCGAATCTTTCCGCAACTTCGCTCTTAACCTTTGCCGAGAAAGAGACAAAATTTCTTCATCTAATTCTTTTATTCTTTCTCTCAAATTATGTAATTTTATTCCACTATATCTGGCGAGATCCCCTCCATATATACGATAAACATCCTTTGCTAATTCTTTCCCTATAAGAGCATTTACGAGATTAGCAAAATTTTCTAATCCTTGAAAGGAATTAAGTAACCTGTCAATAACCTCTCCATAACCCTCAGAGGAAATCTTCAATTTTGCTGAATAAAATCGAGAGTAGGCAATAAGTCCTTTCTTGTCTTTTAAAAGCCTCTTCAATCTTTTAGCAATCTCTGAGGAATTAAGAAGAGAAAAATCATTTAAAGCTTCTTTGTTATCAAGAGATTCTACAAACCTTTTGAGTTTATCAAAAGCATCGTCTTCGAAGGAAAGTATAGAAGAAATTATATTCAAAGCGTCATTCCTTCTTCCCTGCCGAAGATAATCCAGAATCCAAAGTTGCAAATCACGCTTAAGGGAAGTTATCTTTTCTACTACACAAAGAGAAAGTTTAAGATTATCTGGTAAATGCATAGGTCCTTTAAATCTTTCCTTGAGAATATCCTTGATAAACCTGTCGTTCTCACATTCACCCCATTCTTTTTGAAATTTTTCTACTTCTCTGCTTAATTTCTCTAACATTGTTATTTCTACCTTATCGTCCGCGAGTAACTGTCTATACTTATCTATACATCCTTTAGCTTCTAACCACTTCTCTTTCTTCCTCTTTAATGTTTCTATCTCTTGTCTAAGCCTCTTATAGTTAGAAGATAAAAGAGTTCTTAAAGGGTGCTTTAGTGGAATTTCGGGCAACCTGCAAAGTATCTCCACAGGAGCATGCTGAAAAAGTTCTTTGATTGCCTTTCCCTCTTCTTTTTTAAACTCTTTTTCAATAACTTCATAGAACTCAAATAAGCGAATAAAAAGGCAAAAATCGGTGTCTATGCCTGAAAAAGAGGGAATATACTTCGACAGGGTTTTATCTGAAGAAAAAATTTCTTTCTTTTTAACCCATTCGGAAAGATTCTCAAGAAGAGATAATCTTTCAGTCCTGGCAATCTTTCTGTGACAGAGGTTTTTATAAAATCTCCTACTCTTCCAGTATCTTGAGGTTAAATATTTTAACGGATTTCTCTTTTTGAATATCTCTATAATCTCTTTTATTTCTCTCTCCTGAATCTCTTCTAGGCCAGTGAAAATCTCCTCTAATTCACTTTTCTGTTTTAATAACTTCTGGGCGATTTTATTTCCTTTCAATATTATCTCTTTTGCCTCTGGCTCCATAAGAGCAGGAGAACGTAAAGCCAAAATTCCCTCTCCGAAAGTAGAGATGATATCTCTCATCTTTACTATTAAAGAAACAGGTGAATGTTTAATTTTATCTGTAAGTTTAAATATCTCTTCAAGTAATTTTTGAGCCTCTTCCTTTGCAGATATATCCTCTTCTATTTCTCTTAACCTCTCTTCTGCCATCTCTATTGAAGAATACTTTATTCCTATACATTCCATAGCTTCTTTCAACTCCATTATCTTTACTGAAAGCCCTGGTAAAAGAGGATCCTTTAAATATGTCTCGTATCCTTCTTTCTCTCGTAACAACCTTTCTGAATCTTCAAAAAATGAATAAACTTTTCTCAACCCTTGCTCTTTGACTACACACATTATAAAATTAAAATCTAAGTCTCCTGAGGAAAGATGGATGTCACTTAATATATCCTTAAGAGAAGTTAATTCTTCTTTTCTTATAAAAATATCCAAGAAAATACTTTCTAATGCTTTCCTCTCCTGACAAACCTTTTCAAAAGCCATAAGAGATTTTTGAGCTAAAGATAATATCTCATCAGCAGTAAAAGGATCTATATTGGTACGTTTTACAATCCTCCAATCCTTATTATGTACCTGTGTTTCTTTCCAGCATTGCTCTAGATAATTACATTCAGAAAGTAAATTCTCAAGAGTTTCTTTATTCATTTTTTGCAAATCGGGTAAATGCCAAGTTTCTTTCTCTATACATCTTTGCTTTAAAATCTCATATGCCTTTATACCCCATCCCAAAATATCATAAACTGTAAAGGAAGTTTCAGCAAATCTCGAACTGCTTATTTGGATATATCTATTTATTTCTTCTCTCTTTCTTCTAAACTCTTTTATCTTTCTATCCAATCCTTCCGGATCTTCTAATTCTCTCATCTCTAATCTTTTCCGTACAGAGGCAATTACTTCTTCACGACCAGAACGCCTTGCTTGAAGAGTTAAAAGGAATTCTCCCAGACCACAGGCTTCCAACCTTGAACGAACTACTTCCAATGCTGCCATTTTCTGCGCCACAAAAAGTACTTTTTTCCCCTTATATAATGCCGCTGCTATAGTATTTACTATTGTTTGAGACTTTCCTGTACCTGGTGGTCCTTCCACAGATAAATTTTTTCCATCCATAATATCTACAATAACACTATGTTGGGAAGAATCTGCATCCATCACAAGAAGAGGAACTTTTGTTTCTATATGAGGTGAATCTATATCATATTCTTCTCCAAAGGGACTTTCATGCCTTCTAATCTCTACGCCGCTTAATATCTTCCTTATTATTTCATGTTGAGAAAAGTCCCATTTCTGAGGATCAAGATCATAATACATTGCCATCTTTGCAGAAGGAAATACGCCTATAGCTACCTGTCTTCTTATTTTTCCTGAGAGTAACTCTCCTGCTATTCTACTAATTTCTACAAAATAAGCTTCTATATCTATGCTTTCTTCTTCATTATTATCAAGTAAAGGTAGATCTATTCCAAACTCTCTTCTCAATTTTTCTCTAAGGACAATATTAACTTCAGGATAATCACCCCGTCCTGATATCCAAAATTCAAAGCCTTTTCTAGTAGTCTTCCGTTCTATCTCTACGGGTACCAAAAGAAGGGGGGCAAAATAGCCTTTATTAGAATAATTTTTATCTTTCCATTCTAAAAAACCAAAAGCAGCATATAATACACTTATACCTGTTTCCTCCATCCACAATTTATGTTTATTAAGTAACCCATTTAACCGTCTTTCCAAAAGATCGGGCAGTAATAATGTCTGAATGAATTCATCCTTATGTCTGCCATCCTTATTCTCTTGTTCAGGTAAAGGAAGATCATACGAAGGTAAGATATTATGGTTTTTAGCATGTTGAGCGAGAGAAAGATTTATTTTTGTCTGCCGGGGGGGCATATTTAATTTTTCTCTTATCCTATCCTTCAAGCCTCTTTCTATTCGGATTAATTCCTCTGCAGATTCTTTGGAATTAGGATCTATTCTCTTCAACGCCTCCTGATAAACTTGGTCGGTCAGACGCGCTTCTGCAAGTGCGTTTTGAAATTCAGGAGTATCTTCATCTTTAGGATCTTCCTCTAACGAAGGAAGTGGCCTAAAACACATCTTTCCATTTACTAATCTATCAAATAATACTTGAGGTAGTTCATCTACTACTCTAATATGGGAATGAGACCTCTCAGAAAATCTTGTAAAAAGAAGCGGGTTGCGTCTACTAAGATCTAGTAATTTTAGCCGCGATTTTTCTATTAACCTTCTAATTAGTTCTTCCTTTTCTTTTTCTTGAATATTCTTATCCATACTTATCCTTCCTCTTTAAACTATTCTTTTTAAAATAGTGGTTCCTGCTGATCTTAATTTATTGTGAAGGCGCCTTAATATATTGTTTGTCCATTCTTCTGCCTAATGTGTGTTAACCTTGCCGTAATATTTTTACCCTATTATTTTTACTATTTTTTTACTCAAAGACTTTTCCTCAATCCATCTATCAATCAAATCTTTTCTAACCCTCCACTGCCAACCAATTTAAAAGCAGGGATTTTGCCTCCCTGGGTTAATTTTAATAGATCAGGCAATTTTTTTCTTTATCCACTCCACAAAGAAAACATCAGAGATAGAATAAGCACCATTTGTGCGCTCTAAAAGTCCTTTCTTCTCAAGGGCCTTTACCGCGGTTTGAACAGTAGCAGGGGTTCTTAATTCATGTTTACTTAAAAATTCCTGTGAATATATGCTTGCCTCTGGGTTAAGGGTTAAGGCTAAAATTAAGTCTTTCTGCTTTCCAGCCAAACCATCCCAGATAGTAGAATAGGCATATGATTGGGCTGAAATACATCTGTCTTTTGCTGCTTCTATGTCTTTTAAAGTTATTGTATGTACCTTTCCTTTAGAAAGACAGACATTAAAAATTTCATGGCAGAGTTGCTGGGTATAATAAGGATGACAAATGGTAATCTTTAATATCTCATCTATTAAATGTTCATCTATAGCCATATTTACAGACTTAAATCTTGAGCGAATAAAACCCTTGAATTTCTCGGATTTAATCTTACCTAAAGGAACAGGTTTGGCAATGCGGTAAAGCGGTTTGTTCTTATCCAAAAATAACTCATCCAGAAGATGGCGCTTTGAGCCCATAAAACAATAAGCAACTTTATCATGATGCTGTATCTTGGCGCGCAAGTTCCGTTCGATAGGTAGGTTCAATGTGCTTATTTCTTGAAATTCGTCAAAGATAACGACGAGTTGTCTCTTTCTTTTGATAGCCATCTTTTGTGGTAGATCATATAACTCGTCAAGAACTCTATCTATATCTTTTCTGGCAGTTTCAAAGTCAAATTCAAATCCTGCAGACCCGCCTGTTTTGATAACTATCTTAGGAACTATGACAGGAAAATTAGTTTTTAAAAATTGCACTGCCTCATTAAGTCTGGTAGCAGTCACTTTAGTAATAGCCGCGGTGTAGACTTTTATAAAGGTATGAACCGATGTAACACGAAACAAATCCACATATATAGAGATTATACCTCCTCTTTTCAGATTATCTAATACCTTCATAATTAAGGAAGTCTTTCCATATCTACGCGGAGAAAAGAGAAGTATATTTTGCCCGCTTGAAAGATCCGAAGTTAACTCCTTAATCTCATCCTCTCTATTAGTAAAATATTTTCCTTTAACTACATCTCCGAAGATAAATGGATTTTTCATTTGTTACCTTTTTATGTCTGTCCTGTAAGAGGTAAGGTTTGAGGAAGTTGTATTATGTAAGTTTACATTATGTAATTTAACATAATATAATTGCGCTGTCAAGAAAATTCGATAGAACTATCCCGAATTTGTTGCCAAAGGGATAATTCTTGATTACACAGATTATTAAAAGATTACACAGATTTCCCGTCGATATTTAATCTGTGTAATCTGGTTTTTAGGGGCACTGGTGCATTTTTCAGTGAGCTCTTTTTCTTCTTAAATCCTCATTAATAACCTGGGCAACTCTTTTACCGGTTCCCATAGCCTCAATAACTGTTGCAGAGCCAGTTACTATATCACCGCCTGCACAAACTCCTTTTTTGGTCGTGCACAGCACATTGTTAGCAGTTTTATTTATTTGTGAATCTATTTAATAATATATCTTCGACATTTTGGCGTGAATCAATTACTGATAGGACATAAACAGAATTATCTGAAATTCTGTAAATAACTCTCCACGGCTCTATTATCAATTCTCGATATAACAAAATTCCATATTCCTGCAACTCAGGAACAATTCTGCCTCGATTGGGAAAAGTAAAAAGCCTTGAACATTTATCTTTAATTTTATGAAATATAGTCAGCGCATCATTAATGCTATTTTCTGCTATATATTCAATAATTTTGTTTAAATCATCTTCGGCTATGTGTGACCATATTACTTTATGCCTATGCATTTACTCTTTCTTTCAATTTTTTTTCAATATTATCAAATACTTCGGTTTGGGTTTTAACTTTCCCGCTTCTAATATTTTTCTCTCCCTGCGAAACCAATTTCAGCAATCCTATGGTATATCGCATGCGTTCGTAGCTTTGTGGATCCTGCAATATGGCTCTAGGTTCACCATTTTGTGTAATTATTACAGGCCTATGGGTATTATTAATTTGCTCTAACAGGTCAGCAGTCCTAGATTTAAGGTAAGTTACTGATTTTATGTCCTTTGTTATATTCATATCCATTCACCTCCAGTCTTAATATAGTACCATATTCTGTTCGATTGTCAAGCTTAAATAAAAATAGAATTTTGAGTCTAACATTTAAGCTCAGCGTTTTTGTCCGACGCCGAAAGGCGGCGGGTAACAGTCAGGTGCAGTGATTTGTTATGAGTTGGTTTTTTGCCATTTGGTTCTTGCT
>Ga0164318_10006729_pt1 | contig 11125 bp, 11 predicted proteins | sample GuaBasSedimGuay9_FD_113734 | JGI IMG/M metagenome (GOLD analysis project Ga0164318, IMG submission 113734) | Subseafloor sediment microbial communities from Guaymas Basin, Gulf of California, Mexico - Guay9, Core 4571-4, 0-3 cm | ecosystem: Environmental > Aquatic > Marine > Hydrothermal vents...
CTTACTATGATAATATATTAATATAATGACAAACTTTATATTATGAAGATTGTTCTTAAAATTAAGGTGGGGGGCTTGTTGAAAATACTCGGAATACTTTCTGGAAAAGGGGGAGTAGGGAAGACAACACTAGCCATCAACCTATCTTACGCACTCCATGAATTCGGAGTCTCAAACATACTGCTGGACGGAAACATATCAAACGCTAACGTGTCTGTTGTCTTAGGTTTCTCGTACATACCTATAACCTTACAAGACGTGATAAAAGGCAAAGCTGACATAAAAGATGCGATAAGAGTACATCCAAGTGGGATCAAGGTCATTCCTGCTGCATTATCTATGAGTAAAGCTAGCACAAAGATGAAAAGGATAAGAAGCAAGTTGGAAAAACTCAACCAACTTACAATAGTTGATTTTCCGCCAGGGTTTACAGACAATGTAATTGCACTAATGAAGGCGAGTGACGAGCTCCTAATAATCACTACACCTGAAAAGAGCGCAGTTACAGACGCTATGAAAAGCGTGAAAGTAGCAAAATCTCTAGAGAAGAAAGTGCTAGGTGTAGTTGTTAACAGATTCAAAAATGATAGATTTGAATTAAAACCAGATAACATCGAGTCACTGTGTGAATCCCCAGTTGTGCAGGTTATTCCAGAGGATGACAGAGTAAGAAAAGCTTCATTTTCAAACAGGCCGGTAACAGAGATGTACCCCTACTCCCCAGCATCAATAGCTATAAAACAACTGGCTGCAAAGCTTATTGGTAAAAAATATATACCACCAAGGTTCGTAGGCATTAGGAGGATATTGGGATTGAAATGAAGAGGGAAATAGGTGTATTGGTTATTGCACTTTTTGTTATTAGTGTATCTCTAGCTGCCAGTGTAGAAGTGTATGTTACTCCATCTACACTTTGGAGAGGAGAAACAGCAACAATAAATGTAGCAGGATGTCCAGCAGACAGCACTGTAACCATAACAATGTCTGGAGCAAATCTATACTCACCAGTGGAGATAGCAAGAGGTGCTCCTGACAGTAATGAAACATACTCGATTAGTTACACCTTCAACAATCAACCAGGCTACTACGATATAAATGTAATCTGCGAGATTAATGACACAACAGATATTACTAACACTACACGAATTAACATAAGGGATTTAGAATTAACAATTCTTGATACGTCAATAACAGCAAGTCAGGGATCAAGTCAGGACATACGAGTGAAAGCTGTCAAAAAGGATGGGCGGTATCCAGAAGGGGTTATAGTTAACCCTACATTCTCCGTGTGGATAGGAGACAAGTCATTATCAGTGCAGGACTCAAAGGTAGTAGACGGAGCAAACGTTATAACAGTGAAGATACCAAAAGACATAGCTCTTGGAACATACGATCTAAAGGTAAGGGCAGAGTACAATGGAAGTGTTGTAGAAAAAACGGCTTCAGATATCGTAACAGTAACACCTGCATTAGACATCGTATGTGTTTCTACTACTGGATCATGCGTACAAGGGCAACAACTCAAAGTTGAGTGTGAGTATAACAACGCCTGTGAAATTCCATTGTACATAAAATTAAACTACAATACAGGCAATCCGATAACCTCTCTGCTCAATAAGTTTAGAATTAATATACCACAAGTAACAGTCACTCCGCAGATCAATCCTGTTGTGTGTATTGAGGATCAAAAAATGTGTTTGATAAATGTAAGTGTGCCTTCAGGAATAGATCCAGGAGAGCATGCTATAACAATAAGCGTAAGTGACGGTACCTACTCAGACTCAATAGCAGGATACTTAGATATAATAATACCATTCAAGGGTCAATTACTTGACGCAAGCGGCGATGTTGTTGGGGCAACTATAGAGTTCTCAGGACCGATAGTTAAAAGTGACACAACAGACAGCTATGGCAGATACTACATCGGGTTAGTACCAGGAACATATAACTTAAAGTTATCCATGCCAGGGATAACGGGGATACTAAGCAATGTTACAATTGACAAAGATTTGCCAGCAGCAGGCGACAGGGGATTAATATGGTACGATGAATTCACGTCGCCCCCCGCTGATCTATCTGGAATAAAGCCAGCAAAGATCGTTGTACTCCAAACTGGGTTTGAATTCGACGATGGGTCATTTGAAATGAATTATGATGACAAAGTTGTGTTCAATGAGAGTAATCTTGACGTTTATGTTTGTTATGATTGGAATTACGGTAGAAGAACATGCACAGGAGGATGGACAAAGATATCATCAGCTGAGATATACCGCAATATCAATCGGGTTAAGTTCAACACAAAAGGAAAAACTGGTGCATTCATTATTGGTGAGAGGAAATTCCTCCACTTCTACGCGTTCGATATAGAAGACAAGGACTACGCAATGGGAGAGTCTATACAGGTTAAGGGAAAGGTACTTGATGATTCTGGTAGAGCTGTACAGGACGCTGTAGTATCTGTGAAGATAGAGGGAACAAACATTACGTCAGTAACAAAAACCTTATCAGATGGTACATTTTCAACGTACATAGAAGCACCAATGGAACCAAAAGCATATGTCGTAACAGCGAGGGTGACAAAGAGTCCGTTCATCCAAGGAGGAGAGGAAGACACAATACATGTAGTAGAAAAGAGAGACCTCTCAATAGTAGTTCCAACAGACACGACACAAATAATACTAGACAACCCATTTGAAGTTAGTGTAAATATATTTAATTCTGGGCAGACAAACATAACAGACTTAAACCTTAGACTCAGTGGAATATCAAGTAGTTGGTACTCAATAGTCCCACAACACATAGAACAATTAAATGCAAAGGATAGTGCAAGCATCAAAATCATATTCAACATCAGTTCAGAATCGTGTAAAGAGAAATGTCAGAAATATTATCTACTGACGCTAACAGCAACTGGAGATGCAAAAGGAGAAACTCTAGAAAAAACAGCAAGCTTCACAATAGAGTTAAACCCACCCACGGAAAAACCAAGAACAAGCATAACCGGAGCATTCATACAAAATATTAAGGGCATAAACATAGAAACAGTTATGGGGGTAGTAATCGGTGCTAGCATAGTTGTCCTTGTAGCACTTGGAATAAACAAACGACTGAATAAGACTAACTGGGATGAATACGACTGGAGTATAAATATTGGAGAGACCGGAACAGAATACGAAGAAACAAATGACATCTCTAACTTGTTCTAATCAGTTCGCAGTTGTTTCATCATCTTTCTATCAGCATAGAATTGTTTCATCACAATGGCTGAGCATCATAACCTCTGTTTTTTAAAGCTGCTGCGAACTCTGAAGCAAAGCCGTGCACAGTATAAATCTTTTTCGGAGACACCATATCAACAAATTTTAACAGATCATAAAAGTCAGCATGATCACTAACTAGGAACGGTTCTGCATTGTAAGGATTATGCATAGCCCATCCAGACAGAAAAGCATGCTTCATATCATACTTTAGTTTTAGACCGAGACCAAGAGACCTCATGAGATGTGGGGGTAAGATGTACACGAAGTTCTCCGTGGGTGGGTTCTCCACGTCCAGCTCTGGAAAATTTGGAACATTTACTCCAAAGTCACAGTATATGGAATTGAACACCTTAACAGTTGGATGCAAATACACGTTCAATCCTTTCAGAGCATAAGACGCTAATTGTGACTTACCAAGAGAGTAAGCAAGAACAAGAACATTATTGTGTTTAAGACTATCTTCTACCCAGTCTCTAAAACGTTGTAATTCAGATTCCTGATCAGGAAACTCATACTCCGGATGCCCGAAAGTAGTCTCCATAATAAGAACGTCTGCCTTTGTAACAGTAGCAGGCGACATGAATAATCTCTTACTTAAAGAAAAATCTCCTGTGTAAAGTAGAGAATACCCATCGTTGATTTTTACCATCCTCGATCCTAAAATATGCCCAGAGTTGTAACAAGAAACATTATCTGGTGGATTAGAAAAAGAAACAGCAGAACCAAACTTATGTATCAGAAAAGCTTTTGTCTCATCTGAACAGAAGATGTTCCTTTTCTTGACAGAATGATCTGAGTGAGCATGAGATACAAAGTAGTAATCTGCCTTTCCATGAGAATCTAAGGCAATTACACTATTATGGTATCTAAGCTTGACACCCTTATCCACAAATAAATCCATAATAATTAATAACAACTAATCATTAATAACTTTATCCAAAAACCATAAAAACAATTAGTTGTTTGTAAAAACATGGCAAAGAAAAAGGATATACCAAACAAACACCTATACCTGTCCAGTATGATAATAATAATCAGTGCGTTGGTAGCAGCGATGATAGGGATGAGTGCCAGTGGTTCATGGGACATACTCATGACAATAGCAGTTATAGACTGGTTAATACTAACAACACTACTGTCAATATTTGCAACAGTGATATTAATCAGAGACAAAAAGTGAGACTATGTACTTTTTGGTAGGATTTGTACTCCTTAGTATTGCATCTTATATAGACGTGAGAACAAAAACAGTACCGTACTTTCTAAGCTACTTCATGATCAGTGCAGGAGTTATACTCCAGTCAATAAGAAGTATAGAGTATGGGATAAGCCATATAATACTGGTCGGGATTTACACCTTAATTGTTTTCGCATTTGGATACTTAAGGTTTAAAGCTGGACAGTGGGGTGGGGGAGACGCTGTGATTCTCCTTGGAACTATGTACTATCTCATAACTCCAAAGAATTACCTAGCTCCAATAGAGTTCATAATTTTATCATTCTTTTGTGGAGCGCTGTACGGTGTATTTTACATATTGTATAGAGGAATAAAAGCAAAGATAAATATTAAACGGGAAGTAACTATAGCTTTAGCAGGAGTAGCAATACTCCTTGTAGCTTCCCAAAAAGGGTTAACATCACTGCTAGTTGGATTGCTGGTGTCTATCTTATGCACTATACCTCTAATAAAGAAAGTAGAAGAAAAGGCGATGGTAGTAAAAATACCTGCAAGCAAGGTAGTTGAAGGTGACTGGATAGCAGAACCTGTCAAGCTCAGAAATATCGTAATAGAGCCAAAGAAAACAGGACTAACAGAGAAGGAAGCAGAGATTATAAGAAAACTATACAGACAAGGAAAGGTAAAAAAAGTTACAGTAAAAGATGGCGTGCCCTTTATTCCAAGCTTTCTGATAGCCTACCTAATTATGGCAGTGCTAAATCTTGTGTAGGTCCCTCTTTTGAAGGCTGTTGGGCTTCGCTAGGAGGTTTTGACGTATCTGCTCCAGTTGTTTGCTTAGGCACTTCCCTCTGACCTTGATTAGAACTTCCACTGAACTTCTTTGTTAATGTGTTGATTATGTAATTTTGTAGTTTTCTCAACTCCTCTTGACTCATCTTCAATGGCTCCCAGCCTATCGCGACTTTATCATCCTTATACCTAGGTACAACATGAACAACTACGTGTGGCATTCGCTGTCCAGCATCTACCCCGAGACTGTAGATAATATTGAAACTAGAAACTTTAATAACCTCAGGTATAAGGCGGATCATAATACGGGCTAAATTAAACAGCTGACAATACTCGTCCTTAGGCATTTCGAGTATTGTTTGATAATGTGCTTTTGGAAATATGATTATATGGCCATACGTTGCAGGATTAACATCTAGGGCCACTATAAACTTCCCATCATCGTACAACTTAAAAGTTGGGACCTCACCCTTAGCTATCTCACAAAATAAACACTCCATAAAAAACTATAAAGACTAATCTATATAACACTTACTATGGAATTTAAAGAGAGGGCACTTATCTACGGTAGGAACTTAGTAATTTCAGATTTACACATAGGATATGAGAGAGAATTAAGAGTAAAGGGAGTTAACGTACCTGATCAGACAGAGCGAATGTTAAGAAGAATAAAGAAGATAAAAGGAAAAACAGAATACTTAATCATACTTGGCGATCTAAAACACGAGCTCTTCGAACCAAAATTCCAAGACAGACTAGACTACTTTATGAGTGCTGTCCACAAGCTTTTTAGGAAGGTTACAGTCGTTAGAGGGAACCATGATGCAAAACTGGGCTACCCTACAGTAAAAGAGTTGAAGATAAGAAAAACGTTGTTTATACACGGACACGCGCTACCAAAAACCCGAGATTACAACACGTTAGTTATGGGACACATACATCCTGTCTTCAGTGTGAAAGACAAGTATGGGGTAGTAAGTGAGCCGTGTTGGTTCATTGGGGAATGGAAAAATAAGAAAGTTATAGTTTTACCTAGTTTTAATGAATTGATATCTGGCTCAGACTACACAAACATAAAAGGGCCAATCAAGCTAAAAAAGGTTAAAAGGATACTACTAGACCTTACAGTAGTTTAGATAAAGCCTTCCTTACATCAGAAATAGACTTGTATCTTCTTAACACATCTGCGCACACACGATCCCCAACAGGATAAACCTTTTTATGTTTCTTCAGGAAGGCAAGAAAATGATGATCATCAATCCACACAGGAGGCCCAACATGAATTCTCCTCCTAGATGCACGAGCGTATTCCAATTCCACGTACACAAAAACCTTATCACCACTAGGCACAACACCATAGTCATAGACAGGAAGATCTATATTCCTGACCAGCGTGGACAATTTTTTCTTTAACTTAGAAACAAATACATCTTCATCGCCCCTCACCTTTACAACCCTTGAAACCAAATAAGTACCCCTGTATACAGATCTTCTCTTAACACTATCAACCATGTTACCAATTGTAAAAAACTTATAAGAAGGGTTTGCCAAAAATAACCTACAGGACAGAATGAACTTATATAGAACATCTGGATGAACAGCTGCGCCTAAATTTCTGTACTTGTGCACAGGATCTATAACTACAAGAGGGGTTTTAAACATTGTAAGTGCATCTTCAAGCGAGTGGTGCCCCTCAACATCAACAACGACAGGTGGTTTCCACTTAGCTACACTTTTTATCACATTCTCAAAAGACCCATAATTTATTACCAACAATTCTACTAAATATCCAGAAAGCCCCCCAACAGAGCTTTCCGCGCCATAAACTCCCTGCGCTTTGCAGAATTGTTTTAATAATCTTACATCATCAGGCTTACTCAGGTGATCTTTGACATACTTCTCATGATAGTAAGATAGGTCCATTGTATTCTCTGCTCTCTCAGGAGGGACTTTTAACACTGGAACAACCTCAATCTCTACACCCTTGTATCTTACTTTCACATAGTCCCTAGAGCCATGCTTGATCTCAGGATCAAACTTACGCATGAAAGGTATAAAACGTTTCATATCTTCCTCACTATCAAATCTTACGAAGATGTCAACATCAGATGTCTTGAGCTCTGTTCCTTTAGCTAGACTCCCTTTTGGAACAGCCTCCACACCTAAATTAGAAGATATTACCTCGCAGAGTTCGTTGACTATCTTAACAAGTCTAGCTCTGCGTTTTGGGCTCATTTTTACACGCTTTAAAACAGGTGTGTAATCCATGAGCATAATAGCATACAAAAAGTTATATGTTTAACTGTGAATAGAACTAGCATGAAGAACTTGTTAAGAAAAGAAGTGTATGAGAACTTCCTAAAGTATATTGGCGAGTTTTACCCGTATCAAAAAGAGGTTGCAGAGAACATAGCGAAAGGAGAAAATGTGCTAATAATAGCACCAACTGGTTATGGGAAAACTTTTGCTGCAATGCTTCCAATACTCTCATCAATAGACAGGAACAAGAAGGGTATAAAATGTATCTACATCACACCTCTAAGAGCTTTAAATAGAGATATATTCAAGCAGCTAGCAAGCTTTGCTGACAAAGTAAACATAGAGATTGACATACGTCATGGTGACACAACAGCATATCAAAAGAAGCAACAGTCGGATATGCCACCAGACATACTCGTAACAACACCAGAGACACTACAAGGGGTACTGACTGGCTATAAACTAAGAGAACATCTAAAACATCTAAAGTATGTGGTTGTTGATGAAATCCATGAGTTATTTGAGGATAAGAGAGGTGCTCAACTAGCCGTTGCGTTGGAAAGACTAGAAGAGATCTCACACTTCCAAAGAGTGGGTTTGTCTGCCACAATAGGAGACCCAAGAACTATATCAAAGTACTTGGTTGGTGTTGGGAGAAAATGTAAGATTGTAAACGTGAGAGACAAAAAAGTATACAATATTGAAATAGAGCCACCTGGAAAATTAAATCACGAGCTAATGAACCCAAAGGTGGCTTACACCATAGAACGAATAGTTGAACTAGTAAACAACCATAACAAAACTCTAATCTTTGTCAACACACGTGAGGCTGCTGAAATGCTAGGATCTGTGTTAAAGGGTCGAATAAGCGTTGAGGTGCACCATTCTTCTCTGTCGAAGGATAGTAGAACTTCAGCAGAAGAGAAGTTTAAGGAAGGTAAACTAAAAGCACTGATAGCCACATCCTCACTCGAGTTAGGGATAGATATTGGTGATGTAGACCTAGTTATCCAGTACATGAGCCCAAGACAGGTAACAAAACTTATACAAAGAGTAGGTAGAGCAGGGCACAAAATAGACAGATCATCAAAAGGAGTCATACTAACAATAAACAATGATGATTACATCGAATCAATGGCCATACTTAGAAAGATAGAGCAAAACTGGATAGAGAAGCCAACGCCTCCGATCAAACCATTAGACGTACTAGCTCACCAGATAGTAGGAATAACAATACAGTTAGGTGGTGCATCAAAAGAGAGGATAATATCAATCATAAAAAGAGCATATCCTTATAAATCACTAACGAGACAGGAGTTTGAAGATGTGATAAAACTTATGAAGAAGCTAAACCTGATATACGAAAAAGATGTTATAATAAGAAAAAGGCAAGGGATAAGGTACTACTTCAACAACGTTTCAATGATACCAGATGAGAAGCAGTACTATGTAATCGATAGGGAGCTAAATAAAAGGGTAGGAATCCTGCATGAAGGTTTTGTAGCTCAGCACATAGACATTGGGGTGGCTTTTATCATGAAAGGGGAAGTTTGGAGAGTAGCAGAGATAGAAGGAAATCAGATATACGTTGTCAGAAGCCACGAGGAAGCGGCAGTACCATCATGGGAAGGAGAACTAATACCTGTAGCAAGGGAAGTAGCAGAATCAGCAGCAGAGATAAGAAAAACTATCACCAAACACCCAGCAGACAAGGATAATATAGTTATAGAGCACTACAAGAACTATGTTGTGATACATTCCACATACGGAACAAAGATAAACACAACACTCTCTAAAATAATCGGTGCAATGCTGACAACAGAGATTGGGAAAACAATTGGCATAAGATCAGACGCTTACAGGATAGTCTTTGAACTACCTCACAGGTGGAAAATATCAGAACAGTTGTTTAAATCGTTGAATGATAATTGGATAGAATTTGTTCTGAAAACCTCTATCAAAAACTCATCACTCTACTTATACAGATTTAAAAACGTGGCAAAAAGGTTTGGGATCATAGAAAGGGATCAAACAGTATCACAACTTAGAAGACTCATAAAAATATTTGAGGGGACGCCAGTGGAGACAGAAACGTTCTCAGAGATAGAAAGAGAAAAGATGGATGTAGAGGGAGTGAAGGAGGTAGTAAACAAAATAAAATCTGGGGAGATAAAGGTGTTAGTGAGAAACACGATATCAAAAGTGGGTTTAGATGGACTAGAATGGAACTTCCCATCGTTCATAAGACCAGATAGAGAGAGGGGAGAAATATACTCATTGGTTGATAAGCGACTAAACAACCGAAGAGTATTCTTAGTGTGCACACGATGTTGGACTCCACTGGGAGAAAGGAGAGTAGGTAATATAGATGAATTGAAGTGCCCAAAGTGTGGCGCAAAGACAATAGGTATAATTCCCAAGAGAAATAAAGAAAAAATTATGAAAATTGTGAAGAAAGTTAAGAAAACAGAGGAAGAGAGGAGGATGATAAAGGAGGTGGAACTTTCTGGAGAGCTATATCTAAACTATGGGTGGCTTGCTGCGTACGTTCTTGCCGCTTACGGAGTGGGTCCAAGAACAGCCGTAAGGATACTTAAAAAAAGATATGATTCAAAAGATAAGATAATAGAAGAGATTCTAAAGGAAGAAAGAAAGTATATAAAAAATAAGCAGTTCTGGAAGGAGTAGACGGAAAGTATTAAAAAGCACGGAATCTTTGAATAAACAGGTGATTACGATGGCAAAATACGTTACGAAGAAGGCTATAAAAACATACGTTGCAAAGATGGGTTTGAGATGTCCTGACAGAACAGTTAACGGTCTTGACAAAGTAATCGAGGAACTACTTAAGAAGGCCGTTAAGAGAGCAAAAGCAAACGGTAGGAAGACGCTTAGAGAAGAGGATTTGTAAAATTTTTCTTTTACTTTTCCTTTATGATTTTAACAACGATGTTTCTATGTTGTCTAGGTCCGTCCAACTCAATAGCTAAAATGTTCTGCCATGTACCCCTTACCAACTCGCCATTATGTATTGGTAACACACGAGTAGAACCTATGACAGCTGATGCAAGGTGTGCGTGAGCATTATTGTCTATTCTATCATGCAACCAATCTCCAGAGAATAACTTTTTTACCACGTCCACGTAATCGCTAAGTAAACCGCTCTCGTTCTCATTAAGGATTATTGCCATTGTAGCGTGTGGAGCGTGAACAACACATAGACCTTCCTTTACATCCCTCTTCTTGACGATTCTTTCTACGTCTGCAGTCAAGTCTACTACTTCAAACTTCCTCTTAGTGGAGAAAGATATTGTGTTGATCATGACAGTAATTACAACAGGAATTATTGATAAAGCTTACTGAACAAGCTTGAACACATAACCGCCCGAAGGTATGCGCCCAGTCAATTCAACTGCACCAATGTTCTTCAAAACAAACTTTTCAAGGTCTTTCCTATCGTTGTAACCAGGCTTAATCATAACACATTTCCCTTTTTTGTAGGGGTATACTCCATCTGCGCATATGTAAAGTTCGAGTGGTGTGTTCTTCAGATAGTTCTTCTTTCCGTATATCATAAAAGAGCCTCGTGAGATATATTCACCTGAAGGTGCATGCTTGGTCACTTGATTTGGATTTA
>Ga0164318_10006730_pt1 | contig 11124 bp, 10 predicted proteins | sample GuaBasSedimGuay9_FD_113734 | JGI IMG/M metagenome (GOLD analysis project Ga0164318, IMG submission 113734) | Subseafloor sediment microbial communities from Guaymas Basin, Gulf of California, Mexico - Guay9, Core 4571-4, 0-3 cm | ecosystem: Environmental > Aquatic > Marine > Hydrothermal vents...
AGCAAGTGTATTGTAAAGACTATATCGCAACATCCGCTTTAGCTTCAGACCGCAATTTGAGAAACTGTTTAATTCGCAGGACCTTTTTACTCGATGATCATTTTTTTATAAGTTGCTGAATTTGTTGGAATACAAAAAAGCTCTTTCAAACACATCAGACTAATAAAATCAGTAGATTATATAAAAATGATTTTTGAATAGCTCAAAAAACTTGAACATCGAGTTTTAGATATATGAGCAAATAAAAAAAAACGGCTTTGCCCTTTTCACAGGATATCCTTAACCAGACTCGAATTTTGCACAAGGCAAAATGAGGCCAAAAATAAGGCCATTGATAAATAGCCGAATTTGATAGATAGATGCTTGATTAATCTATCAAATTCTTTTAAAATTAAAAAATTAATTATCAGTCCAAAATCTAAACGAACTAATATTTAACCAATCGTATGTCAAGAAAAATAATAATGCCCGATTTAAAGCAAACAGACATTTTAGATCTTGATCAGAGCCAACTCGTTTCGAGGCTTAATGATTATGGTATTAAATCCTACCGCGCCGAACAGATTCTAAAATGGATCTATTTTAAGCAGACAGACAGATTTGATTTAATGACAGATCTGAGCAAAGAGATAAGAAATTATTTATTTTTTAATTTTACCATTAATCGTCTTGAAAAGCAAACGATTAAGATATCAACAGATGGTTCCAAAAAGTATCTTTTTAAACTAAAAGATGGCCGATATATCGAGACTGTACTGATCCCTGAAAAAAACCATTATACAATTTGCATATCAAGCCAGGTAGGCTGTGCTCAAGGCTGCAGATTCTGCCTTACTGCAAAAAATAGATTCAGACGCAATCTTTCAAGGGGTGAAATTATCGCCCAGGTACGTGATGTTTTACATGATGTTGAAAATAATCCCTCTGATTCCAGGCGGCTTTCCAATATCGTATTTATGGGAATGGGTGAGCCCCTTGCAAATTATGACAATCTAATCAGCGCCATTAAGACTTTAACCGACAGCGACTATGGACTTAAATTTTCAAACCGAAGAATTACCGTATCCACGGCGGGTCTGATACCTAAGATATACAGTTTGGGAAGGGATACAAAAATCAACCTTGCGATCTCACTAAATGCAGCGGATAACAAAACAAGAAACATTCTTATGCCGATAAACCGCAGGTACCCCCTGAGAAAACTGTTGGAAACATGTAAAGAGTATCCGTTGAAAGCCAGACGAAGAATAACTTTTGAATATATTCTAATAAAAGGGGTAAATGATTCAGATAAAGATGCAAACAGGCTTGTTAAACTGCTCAGGCCGGTCAGAGCCAAGATAAATCTCATACCCTTTAATGAATATAAAGGTTCTCATTTTAGACGGCCTGAAGAACCGGCAGTTTTGCAGTTTCAGAAGATTCTGCACCAGAATAATTACACCGCTGTTATACGTTACAGCAAAGGGCAGGATATTTCGGCTGCCTGCGGCCAGCTTGGCCCGGATTCTTCACACCATTAAATGCTTGAACTTTTCAGGAGAAATGCCGACCGCCTTAATGGTTTCATGGCCGGAATTTGATCTGATTATTACATCGACCGGTGTTCCGGCTGGAGCCTTGCTGTAACCAATACATATGGATGCCGCCATAAAAAAAAGCTTCTTATCCGTTTTCTTTGGCAGCAAAGCGGTGGGGCCTGGGATTTTTTTTGTTTTTACAAGCACTTCTGCATCTGGATTACAGTATTTGGTTATTTTTTCATTATCACCTCTGCTTCGGCCGACAATCACTTTTGTCAGATTATTTAATCGAAAATGTCTTCCGTATTTTAACAGCTCAAGCTCTTTTTCTGTACAGGTGTCATGATGCTCAAAAAGGTCTTTAAGCCTGTGCGTATATCCCTTATCAGTAAGAAGGCAGCCTCCGCCCGGAGCAGGATAGTCGGTAATGCCGAATTCTTTAGCCAGTTCTATTTGCGGTTTGCGGGATCTTCCCGCAAGATCCAGCAACATTTCTCTATTAACAAGTCCCTTTTTTTCAGGAAAAGTCTCCGGAAGCCGTTTAGCACTCAAAGGACGAAGAATGTATCCGTCAAATCCGGAATGCTTTTCCACGTAACGAAGGGACGATCTGGTCTGGGACATGGGGCGTTGACCTAACAGCTCACCGCTGAAAAGAAAATCAAAACCCTCTTCTTCCATAATGCTGCCGGCAAGACCGAACATCAGTGCATGACAGTCCATACAAGGGTTCATCCACCTTCCATAACCGACTGAAGGATTTTTCAGCATATTAAGATATACTTGTGTAATATTTTTAACGATCAGAGGTATCCCTGTTACACGCGCAGCCTTTTTTGCCTTTTCCGCTGAAAAAAAAGGTGTTTCAAAGGTTATCCATCTTACATCAATACCCTGTCTGAATAAGATCAGTGCCGAAAGAATACTGTCAAGTCCTCCTGAAGACAGGCCCAAAGCTTTCGCTTTTTTTAATTTTAAAACCATGATATCGAAAAATTTTCGTTTAAGACAAAAGGGAAAAAAAGTGACCGACAATTTAATGAATTCAACCTCTTGTGATAAAGAGCAAAGCATATCTAAAAAAACCGATAAGTCTTTATATTTTTTAGGCGCACACTTTTCCATTGCCGGAGGACTTCACAGAGCGCTTTACAAAGCAAAGGAATATGACTGTAATGCACTGCAAATCTTTACAAAGAATTCCCTTACATGGAAGGAAAGGATATTGTCGGAAGATGAGATATATCTTTTTGAACAGGCAAAGTTAAAAACAGGTATATCAAAAATTGCTTCCCATATGTCTTATCTGGTAAATCCAGCGGCAGCGGATAAGAAAAAGCACGCCATGTCATACAAGGCGCTTAAGAACGAACTTGTCAGATCTTCAATGTTAGATATCCCCTTTTCCGTTCTTCATCCCGGCTCACACATGGGAAAAGGCGAAGAAGAGGGAATCTTGCGTATTGCAGATAGTATAAACAAAGTATTTGATGAAACGGGTGATATTAGAACCCGCCTTTTACTGGAAACAACCGCCGGTCAGGGTTTCACCCTGGGAAGCAGCTTTGAACAGCTTTCCTCAATTATGGAAAAAGTCGATTATAAAAATGAAATAGGAATCTGTCTTGACACATGCCATATTTTTTCAGCAGGTTATGACATAAGAACTGAAAAATCATACCTGAAGACAATCGATAATTTTGATGCAATTATCGGGCTTGAGCATCTTTATCTTATCCACTTGAACGATTCCCGCAAGGAGCTTGGTTCAAAAGTTGACCGTCATGAACATATCGGGCTGGGAGCCATCGGAATAAAAGGGTTTGAATATTTTATGAACGACCAGAGACTTAAACTTATTCCAAAGATTATTGAAACTCCGAAAGGAAAAAAAGGAATGAATTGGGATAAAGTTAATCTACAACGGCTTAGATCATTAGTGCATTGACCTTGATTTAAATTTTTCAATAAATTGAGATACTTAAAAGCCTGTTTAATTATTTCTCAGTAAATATAGATGCTATTTTGGAAAAAAAGAACTGATAATACGAAGAACAATCAGAGCAAGAACCGCAACGACTAAGAAATAAATGAGAAGCAACCATGCCGAAAAGAAATTATCAATAATGGTATTGATCATCGGTGTTTTAGGCAGCAGCTTTTTTTGCATTGCTTTTCCATAAATGCTCTCCCTCCTGAATCAAAGACCTGCCAGCGGCAGACAGTTCAAAAAGGGGCTTCTATCGGACATGTCTGCCGCTGGCAGGTCAAAAGCCTGAAACGTGTCCATTCTGACACGCAATGAGGATTAAAATTTGAGCCTGACGCCGAAATTGGACGAAAGGAGACGTTTTGCAAAGGTCTCAATACGCCTTCCTCCCTCTAACCCTGTGAAATTAATTATCTGAAAATCTGTAATGCACTTCAAGTTTTTGAAGCTTATTATGCATGATTTAAATGCCGAGGTTCATCACGGATTAGTATGGTAATCCATGATGAGCGGTTAGCAGCACTTAGCTGTTAATTTGCCGCTGCTTTCCATCCTGGGCAGCTCACAACCAATGAATTATAAGTTTGAGCCATAAGGCATTGAATTCCCAACTCCAGCTCACTGCTCATAAACAGTCTCTTACTGCAATTTCATAAACACATTTTCAGAAGAGACCAATTCTTCTAAGATTTCCAAACGAAAATTTCGTTCCTTCTCGACAGCGCAGCGTAAGCTCAATACACAATGTTTTTTGCAAATGGGGTTTTGTATATCAAAATCACCTAAACACCAAAAAGAATCAATGGCAATATTTTTACTGCCCAAATCTTTTCTCATATTGTATCCTTTATTTTCATTAATGAAAGCATCTCTTTGTGAATCTTACCGTTTGTTGCCAGAATTTCCTTTTTGTCAATCGTATAGGAATTATTGGAGAAATCCGTTATGATTGATCCAGCTTCTTTTGCTATTAAAGCACCGGCGGCTGTGTCCCAGGGATTTAAGTTTTGTTCCCAGAATCCATCAAAACGTCCACAAGCAAGATAACAAAGGTCAAGGGCAGCAGAACCAAGCCTGCGGACACCTTGAGAGGCTTTAAGACAATTTGAAAACCGGGTTAAAACCGGCTCTATGATATTTTTTAAATCGTAGGGAAAACCGGTTACCAGTAAAGATTCTGAAACAGATTCTGAGTCTGAAACCTTGATCTGCCTGCTGTTTAAAAAAGCCCCCTTTTCCGAAATAGCTGTAAAAAGTTCTTCTGTTAATGGATTTAGAACTACTCCAACTACTATATCCTTTTTTAATGCAAAAGCAATTGAAATAGAGAAAAGACCCAGTTGATGAGCAAAATTTGTCGTGCCGTCAAGTGGATCAATAATCCACTTATAATCTTGAGACCCCTTTGTTAACCCGCTTTCTTCGGCAAGAATTGAATGCCCCGGAAACTGCTTCCTGATAGCTTCAATTATTACCTTCTCAGAATTAACATCCGCCTCAGTAACAAGATCGATAGCTCCCTTTTTCCCAATTCCGGATAATCTGCCCAAAAAAGATCGAAGTACACCCGCACCTCTGTAAGCCGCTTTAATACTTGTCCTTTTAATCAGTTCCAAGTCCATAATTTTTATTATATATATTTTTTTCAGAAGATGTCAATATTTTCGTTCTGCATTTTCAAAGCGGGTATAAGCGTTCAGAAATGTAAGGTTGACAGTTCCGATGGGTCCGTTTCTCTGCTTGGAAACAATTATCTCCGCTTTACCCTTATTAGGGTTATCTTCATTTTGGTTGTATACCTCATCTCTGTAAATAAAGGCAACTACGTCGGCATCCTGTTCAAGAGCACCCGATTCTCTCAGATCCGAAAGCAATGGCCTTTTTTCGCTTCTGTCTTCGAGTTTTCTGTTTAGCTGTGAAAGCGCCACAACCGGAATGTTAAGTTCCTTGGCCAGGGCTTTTAAGGATCTCGATATTTCCGAGATCTCAAGGTCTCTGCGATCATTGGTTTGAGAACTCTTCATAAGCTGCAAATAATCGATAACTATAAGGTCTAACCCTTTATCCAGCCTCAGCCTGCGGGCCTTTGTTCTTATTTCCATTGGTGAAATATTTGCCGTATCATCTATATAGATAGGCAATGAAGAAAGAGTTCCAGCAGCATCTGTAAGATTATCCCATGTATCTCTGCTGAAAAAACCACCTCTCAATCGAAATGAATCCACCCTCGCTTCCGAACAGAGCATACGGAAAGAAAGCTGTTCCTTTGACATCTCAAGAGAAAATATCGCAACAGAAGCATTTGACTTGACAGCTGCATTTCTTGCAATGTTTAGAGCAAAAGAGGTTTTCCCCATACTTGGCCGTGCAGCCAAAATAATGAGATCTGAAGATTGAAAGCCGGACGTCAGCCTGTCAAGATCCGTAAAACCTGTCGGAACACCTGTCAACAAGGATTTGTTGCCCTGCCGCTCTTCCAGTTCGTTTATATTCGTATCAATGATGTCACGAATGGGAAAAAAACTTTTTTTTGCCTTGTTCTCTGCTATTTTAAAAATAGAACTCTCGGCAAAATCAATAACCTCAGCAACATTGCCCTGTTCCTCAAAACATCGTTTGATAATGGAATTCGCCTTTTCAATCAGATGCCGCAACAATGATTTATCATGAATTATCCTGGCATAATGAGGCGCATTTACCGCAAGCGGTATGTTATCAAGAAGTGAAGACAGATATACTGCCCCTCCAATTTCCTCTAACTGTCCGTTTTCTTTTAATTTATTCGCAAGGGTTACCAGATCTACCGGTTCATTCTTTGAAAATAGATCAATAATTGAGGAAAATATCTTCCCATGAGCAGATTTATAAAAATCATCTGGAGCAAGAATCTCGACGATATCAAGCAAGACACTGTTATCTAATAAAATCGCACTTAAAATTGATTCTTCCGCCTCAATGCTTTGAGGCGGAATTTTATACAATGACAGATCTTTTCCATTTTGCATTTTACTTTTAAACCTTAGGAACGGTCATTTATGAGTCTGTTACTCAGGTACTACCTCAACTGTAATTTCAGCCTCAACGTCTTTATAAATACGAACAGGAATTTTAAATGTACCAAGAGTTTTGATCGGCTCGGCAAGTAAAACCATCCGTTTTTCCAGCTCAACATCTTGTTTTGCAAGTGCATCAAGTATATCGCGTATAGATACAGAACCGTAAAGACGGTCTTCTTCATGAACTTTTGCTGCAATCCTGCATTGGACTCCATCGATTCTTTTTGCCATCTCTTCAGAAAATTTCTTCTCTTTGGCTATCTGAAGTTCAAATTTGGCTTTCTCCTGTTCCAGCATTCTTCGATTTTCAGGAGTATCAAGAACCGCCTTATTCTGGGGCAAGAGATAGTTACGGCCATAACCTGCGGCAACTGTTACCCTGCTGCCGATTATACCAAGTGATTCTATTGTTTCTTTTAATATCAAATCCATTATGATACCTCCATTAAAGAGCCTGTCTAAAAACTCTTTTTTTGCCAATTTCGGCGTCAGGCCCAAATTCTGCGTAATTTTACATAAAAAAGCCGACTATCCTTAAAATACTCAAAGTCTATTTATCCGCATCTTTGCCCTTTTTGACCGCAAGCAAAACCAAATATTTTCAAACATACTTTAAGAACTCTGATGTGAGCCGGTTTTTGGGGGTTTAATTTTTCTCAAATTCAGCCATATATCAAAAAATCCAAGCATTATGATAAAAATTAATAAAATCTGCTGAAAAGCTATCAGACTGTATAAAATAAATCTAAGTGCAAATGGAAATTGTTTTCTTTCAAAAAAAAATGATACAATTGCAATGCCTTGAAAAAAATAGACGGACATCAGCACAATCAAACCATTTAAACCAAATAACTTAAAACCGCTGCTTGGTAAAAAAAGCATAAAACCGCATCCAATGACATACCACACAAGAAATTCAGGAGCTTTCCATAGATTAAGCAAACCAAAATCAGGATAGTAAATATTTTTGACTTTAAAGACAGGTTTTGCAAGAAGAAGACAAGACCAGGCAATAAAGAAAGATGAAACCACCGCAAAAGCGGGAAGAATTCGTACGATGACATACCGTATACTTGCAAGTGAATCTGAAATTATCTGTATGTTTTCTTCCTGCATGCCCATATTTTGATAAAGTTCCATGACAAGCTTCAGATATTCAGACACATATTCCGAAACCATACTCTCAATATCGGTATGCGAGCTTTTACTGTAAAGAAGCAGACATATAAATCCAGCGGCCAGCACAATTCCGCAGGCATATAAAATTATTTTTTCTATTGATAAATTAAACTCGATCAGTTCGCTTAAAACAAATCCAAGAAGCATTAACTCCACAAAAAATAAAGTTTCAATTGAAATACTGCCGAGAATTAAAATAATTAAAAAGATTGTAACAAGAAGCACAATAGCCCCTTTTACTCTCCCTAATTTTGAACGGTAGAAAAAAATCGGCAGAGGAACAAGCAGGGAAAAGAAAAAACCGATCAGCGGCATGTAAATTGATAAAATAAAAATTAAGCTCGATATTATAATACCTGTTATAATATCTTTTGATATATTCCCTTGAAAAGTTTGGGTCATAGCGGATTATTGTGGAGATTTATTAAGCATACACTAATTGAACTTATGCTATCAGGCATTAGCCGTTAATTTACCGCTGTTCCAGCTTGGCTGATTAGCTCCTAAAAGCTAAGTGCTGCTAACTGTTCATCACGGATTACCACACTAATCCGTGATGAACAAAAAGCTTGAGACACTCTCCTCTTCTTATTATGAGGCTGCCTTTCCGAAAGCGGAATTTTCCTGGCTGTTTTATATAACAGCTATGCTTCCATTGTGCCTACGTACGGCAATAGTGCAATTGTACGAGCTCGTTTAACCGCCCGTGTCAAAACTCGCTGATGTTTTGCACATGTGCCGGATATGCGTCTTGGGATGATCTTTCCTCGTTCCGTAATGAAATATTTAAGTAATTTTGGATCCTTATAATCTATTACCAGACTGCTGTCCGCACAGAAACGACATACCTTGCGCCGGTGATAAAATCTTTTTCTTCTGCCGGCACCTCTATCTTTACCATTATTTCTTACTCTAAAAGCTGCCATATTACGACTCCTCTCTTTTCACCGCTTCAGATTCAAAAATACCAGATAAACCTGATTCAGTATCTGATACATCATAATCCTGATCAGCATCAGATTCATTGTCAAAAGTATCTTTTATTTCAGCAGACTCGGCCGACTGGTTCTTTTCCATTTCCGCCTCGGCAATTTCTTTCTTAATGTTTTCAATGTCAACCTTCTCATCTGTTAAAACAGTCATATATTTCAGGACCCTGTCATCGATCCTGACAACCCGTTCCATTTCATTTACCAGATCGCCGGTTCCGCAATAATCTATCCGAACATAGTAACCTCGCGGCTTTTTCTTGACTTCATAGGCTAACTTTTTCACTCCCCATTCATCAAACAGAATCGGCATCCCCTTTCCCTTGGAAATAAGATCTTTTACCCTATCAAAAACAGGGGCCCGAGCTTCATCTGAAATATCGGGGTCAATAATAACAATGGTTTCGTACCTTCTCATGCAACCTCCTTACGGGTATTAAAGCCCCGGTTTTAAACCGGAGCAAGGACTTTAAAAGCCCGGCCGTTTGAAAAAGATCGTACAACGACCGAGGCAACCGGATTTATCCGGCGGAACTGCAAAGCAACCTTAATTTAAATTGAAATTTTATAATATTATATAATCATATGGTCAAGAATTAAATATGGCAATAGAGATACTCCGACGACCGATAACGCAGTGAAATTATTTGTACAGATATCTATAAGCCTGTTGATTTATGAGAATTTCCGTTTGAAATCAAGGCATACAAAAAAAATAACCAGAGGCATATACTTGAGTTTTCGAAAAATAGTTTTACTCGATGTTCAAGTTTTTTGAGCTATTCAAAAACCATCTTTATATAACCTATTGATTTTATTAGTGTGATGTATTTGGAAGAACTTTTTTGTATTTTAATAAATTCAGCAACTTATAAAAAAACTTGATCATCGAGTTTTAGTGTTCGGCATTATAATTACTTAACCCAATCTTCAGCATCGAGTTTTGAGTGATGAGTTTTGAGATCAGGAATGGGGACGAAATAACTTCTCCAACTATAAAATGCCCAAAAAATTTCCGGTGCTTGCGGGGGCAGCCACAGGGGGCTGCCCCCGCTATTTTGCACTAATATGCATCACGGCTTCAGGTAATGCTTGTTTTTATGGGAGTTATTTCATCCCCGTTCCTTAGAAGGCTGTCCGGGAATGGCTGCTTTCCGCAATCTCTGTGCCTGCCTGTACGTGTCCGCACGCAGACAGGTCACCGCACAGGCAGGCGCAGAAATCGGGCGAAAAGGCCATAAATCAACAGACTCATCTATATTTTATCCTCATTTTCAGTCATCTCTGCAGAAGGAAAAGACTCAATGGCGGAAAATACGTAATAACAAGAACTGCTGCAAAGAGGACGATCATAAAAGGTATTGCAGCCTGGTACAGTTCAGTAATGGATTTATCAAAGCGGTAACTGGCGATAAAAAGATTCATACCTACCGGCGGCGTAAAATAACCGATTTGCATATTGGCTAAAAAAATTATGCCGAGATGAACAGGATTGATTCCGTAACTCACAGCTACAGGAAGTATCAGGGGAACAATGATCACCAGTGCTGAAAAAATGTCTAAAACGGCTCCAAGCAGAAGTAAAAAAAGATTAAGAATAATTAAAAATATAATTTTATCGTTAACATGGACACGAATAATATTAAACAGGCGAGCTGGTATCTCAGCATCAACCATAAGATTTGTTGAGGCTAAAGATACACCTAATATAAGCATGATTCCGCCTACCATCACCATTGAATCCTGCATAATGACCGGAAGCTTTGAAAATTTAATCTCTTTATAAATAAAAATTTCCACTACCAGTACATACATAGCAGTAACTGCTGCTGCTTCCGAAACGGCAAAAAAACCACTGTAAATGCCGCCAATCACAAAAACCGGCAAAGGTATCTCCCAGACAGCTTCACGCAGTGCAGCCGCAACTTCCTTCCATGAAAATCTCTTTAAGGGCAGGGAGCTAAAACGGTTTACCCAAAGACTCCAACAGGATAATAGAACAAGCATAAGAAGGGCGGGGAAAAAACCGGCAATAAAGAGGCTGTCAATTGTAACTTCCTTGCCGATATTCATTTGCTGGGCTATGATACCGTAAAGAATAAGAGGCAGAGATGGGGGCAGAAGAAGCCCGAGGCTTCCAGATGTTGTCACAAGTCCGATACTGAACTTATCCCCGTATCCAGCCTCTTTTAATGCAGGATAAAGAAGTGCTCCAAGAGCAACAATTGTTACACCTGACGCCCCTGTAAAAGCGGTAAACAGGGCACAGGCAACAAACGCCACAATTGTCAGCCCGCCCGGCATCCAGCCGAAGAAGGCCTCTGTTAACCTGACCAGCCTTTTTGATGAACGGCTTTCACTCAGAAGATATCCTGCAAATGTGAAAA
>Ga0164318_10006732_pt1 | contig 11122 bp, 12 predicted proteins | sample GuaBasSedimGuay9_FD_113734 | JGI IMG/M metagenome (GOLD analysis project Ga0164318, IMG submission 113734) | Subseafloor sediment microbial communities from Guaymas Basin, Gulf of California, Mexico - Guay9, Core 4571-4, 0-3 cm | ecosystem: Environmental > Aquatic > Marine > Hydrothermal vents...
AGGAAATTGCACTAGGTTTGTATACACTATTAATCGAAAGAGGAAAAAAGGTTTCGCTCGTAACATTACTCAAGAAAGATTGTCCATTAATAAAGAAAATTAAGAAAAAGAACATACTTGCAGAGATAATACAAAAGCTAGATAGCTTAGATGTACTCTCTGACATTGAAAATATTGAGAACCCTGAAATACTTGATGAGAAAATAGATGATGTGATTAGAGATTTTTTCATTGTTTTGTAGTACAGTAATTTCTATTTTTTGTTCATTTTAGTTGAGCTGATCTGATTTATGTTTGGGTTTTGCAAAGATAAAATTTAGGTCATTTTTTTGATATACTTCAAAGATGCTAAATTTTTCTTTTAGATAATCTGCAATTTCTTCTATTGAATAATAATGCTCTGGAACCCCAGTATTTGCGTTCTTGTCCCAATCAACAATAACAAGTAAACCATCACTCTTGAGTACCCTGTATATTTCTTCGACTGCTCTTGAAGGTTGTATCAGTTCGTGAAATACTCTTACCGCAACCACAACATCAAAATAGTTATTATCGAATTTAAGACTCTCAGCGTTTTGATGTAGACATGACACAAGCTCTGATAACCCATGCTTATACACGTTCTCTATACCAATATTGACCATAAACTGAAGTGCATCTATGCCATAAACTTTTGCATTTAGCTTTTTCGCAAAAAGCACTGAGAATGAAGCATCTCCACAACCCACATCAAGAATTGTTAATATATTTTTCTTTGGGAGTTTTTCTGCAATGAGATTAAATATTTCTTCATCAGAAAGCATATTGACACCTAGAGCCTTTGATAGAACCTTATCATAACATACTTTCTAAATCAACTAATAGCTCAACAGCTATAAAAAATTTTGATAGCAGGTTGTGTAAGTTCATTTATTTTCTGTCTACTGAATACTATGAAAAGCGCTTAAAAATAATAAAAACCTTTTAAAAGCAAGAATTAACAAAAACAACATAAGAATTATTAACAATAATCCTCCTAGAAGAATTTAACCTAATAAATAATATTGTGATTAAAATGTTACGGAAAGGCGTTTTGAGTGAGAAAGAAAAAAAGGCTTTAAAATCTCAGTTCATTCGCTTATGGTTTTCATTTAATTTTCTGATTTTCATTGGCGAAAGCATACTTGTAATTATAGTAGGAACGCTCATTGTACCGAAGGAAGTGTATTTCTATCCAATTGAAATCATGATGTACATATTAGTAATTGAAGGAATTGCGTTATTGATTGTAGGAGCTTTAACTAAAGTTGAGGGGTCTTATGACATTATGAAGTATGCTAAACGGCCATCGCCATCACCGGTGATGCAACAGAAGTCTGAAAAAGAAGAGGAAGAGGAATTCACTGAGAGTGTGAGAATAGGAAAAGCAATGACAATAAAATTAGGCGTTGTATGTCTTATCATCAGCGGGGTTTATTTCTTGCTGTTAAGAAATTTGATTTATTCTTTCATTACCTCCCTGTGAGGAGCCTTAAATGGAGAGAAAAGAACTTTCTCGACGCGATAAAGAACTTTTAAGAAAAAAGTTATTTTATGTGTGGACTGCTTTAAATCTATTATTAGCAATTTTCGTAATATTCTTCTTGTTACCTATAGGTAAGTTCACTACGTACTTTGATCTTTTTGTTAAGGGCCTGATATATTATGGATATATTCTGCTTGTGGAAGGCTTTTTACTTATCTTTGCCATATTAAAGAGAAACAAACGATGGCTCATAACATTATTAGTCGCAATGGAGATTTCTGAGAAAGGAGAGCTAAAAGAAAATTCCGAATTGTACAACGAGGCTATCCTTCCTGCATATGTTGCATATACACGGGTAACCATTAAAAAATTGGCATTAATCACAATAGTAATTGCAATATTAATAGTAGGTATTTTAGCATTCATGTTCTAATGCAGAAACAATTACTGCTGTAAAGTGTCAAATGTAACGTGTCGGGCATTGCTTCATTTTAAGTAGTGTTCCCTCTATGAATACGTATTAACAATGGGTCACTAGTTATTTTCATTTTATTGCCCTTATATTCGAAAGTTCCTGTCTCCGCAACAATGAAAAGAAAACCTGTCTTTGGTGGTTTAATTTCAAACAGTGGTTTTGTGAAAAGGGGTTTCGTTGCGGAAAGGACTACTTCGACTTGCTTGTCATAGTTCTTAACTTCCTCAGATGTCCTATATATCTCATTTTCGTTCTCGTCGAGTATTTTGACATAAAAGTGTTTATCAGAAAGGAATTTTAGTCTTGTTTCACCATCTCCATGAGCGTAGAGAAAAATGCCAACAATTATTTTTTCGTCTAATGTATATTCAATTCCGCTATAGACTTGACAGGATAACTCCAAATTCCCAATACGCTTTTCTGATAAAGCAGTATACTTTTTGACTTTTTCCTCCGGAACTAAACGAATTCGGAGATTTATACATTCTTCACAAAGAGATCTCAGTTTCTCGATAAACTCTCCATAAAAAACGCCTTCTGATGTTTTTCGTAGCAATTCTGCTTCTCGTGTTTGGTCTGTAAATTTGAAATAATAGGAATATCGTTCGCCCTCTTTTTCTGGTTGATGGAACATGAAAACACACTTAAATCCATTTTCAATCATAAACCTATAGATATTTGTAGAAGATGTCACGTTAATACCACTGACTTCAATAAGCATGTAAATAACCTCAAGGATTTTTTAAGTTTCAATTTACAAAATTTTCAATAAGCAAGTATTCATCTTGTACAAGTCATTTAAATAATTTTGTCCAGAGGTAATAAATATAAAAAAAATAATTTTGTAATCAAAAAATAATTTGTTTCTTTGTTTCAATAAATTGCTGTATTTTTTCAGTTAATTTTGATATTTCATTATCAATATCTTTTGTATTTATTGATATCCAATGCACTATATCTTCGATGAAGAATTCGATGACAGGAAGATTTCCATCCCATGCTTCACCTAGTCTTGGCAGTGTCACAGTACCAACAACACGAATATTAGAGAATCCTAATTTACCAGCTTTCTCAGCAAACTTCAGCAATTTCTTGTGTGGCATTGCAACACCAATTGTTTGATAATAGTCTCGCCAGTTTCTAACAAGACCAAACACGTCATAAACGTCATTTATGGGCATTACTTTAATGAGTCGATTCTGGCCATTTGGATTTACCTTTGGCTTTGGATAATAAACTACTGTGGCACTCTTGCTTGGAGTGTTAATGATTTTCACTCCAGCATCCATTGCACTATCAACTAGAATATGTGCCAATTCTTTCTCACGTAATTTTCTGAAAAATTGTGTTTGAGGAATTAAACTTCCAAGTTTTTCAGCAGCATCAGCCATATGCTCTGCGAATTGTTCAGGTGATAATTCTCCACCGTGTTCAACAAAGAAACCGAATGCAGGTGAGGAGCACATATAGCCTTCATATCCAATTGCGTCAAGTGCTGCTAATAAAGCCACATCTTTGATTGCATATTCCTTACTAATAACAACAAGGCCGAACTTACCACCATGATAACATCCTTTGATTTTGTATCCTTTTTTTCTAAATGCATTAATTCTTTTTCTAACCGAATTAACAGTTTCAGTACTAGAAACGATACTGATTACATCAGAATTCTTAAATAAGACATCTTCGATTTCAAAAGTTCCGCCTTTCCATGGGACAACTACCATTGTTTCTCCGACATCTTTGTTAACCTCACGAATAGACCTTGCAAATAGCGGTGCAAAAACTGGTTGTGCAGAAGGTGTTTTTGTCACGGATGATGCCTTTGCGACAGTAGAAAGGAAAATACCTAAAGCTTCAATTAGACCTGGCACATTCTTTGGAGTAATGTATGTTATAAGTTTAATTTTCTTTTGGGTTTTTATCTGTGACAAGAGTTTTATTTTTGCCGTGAATGATGCAAAACCTCTGAGCATTGCATTGACATCATTAAAAGCTACAAATGTTTTTAAAAACTCAGCATTCAGTTCCATTGATGCAAGAAACTTGATAGTACGAGCATCAATTTTATAGAGAGTTGAGAATTGAAAAAATTCAATTAATTCTGGCGATAAATTAGTGAGCTTAGGCAATAGCTCCATAGCGATTTTCTTATGTTGATATTCTTTGTCAGCCCATTTCTTTGAAACACGATCGTAGGTTTCAGCCACTTCGTCAATAGTGATTGTAGATAGAAACTCATCACGATTTTTTTTCAATACCGAAACAATTTCTAGAATATGCTCTTTCGATATTTTAGGTACTTTAACGACAAAATCATCTACAGCCAGTTCGCGAAATTCAAGCTTATCTTCTAAGTAGCTCAAGGAATCTGGTAAGTAATATCCGTTTAATATCTTCTCACTCATAAATCACACCTTTTATACGAGCATTGGCAATAAACCAGAAAAAGTGAAAATAAATTATATTTGTGCGCCTACTGTCCTTGCAAGTACACCAGAGCACCCACGTCCTTCAACTGTTGGCATACGTTCAATTTTTTCTATTATTGGTGTATTTCTATTACAAGCGTCACAGCCATCCCAATTGACCGTCAATCGATCTCCAGTCAAGATAAATCCAGGATAGGATAAGATCGATGGTTCTAGGAATCCGTATTGTCCAGTTACCTTGCCATCAGGCTCAATTGGTTCCATGTTTTCGTCTAGCAAAATTGGTTCAATCCATGGAGGAAAGTGTTTATGAAGACCTTCAAGACATTCCATTGCAATAGAATTTGACTCTGTCATACCATAAAGGTCAGGATAGCGATGTTTATCAAGACCAAATGCTTCTTTTATTAGTCTATACATTTCCTCCTGCTCAATAGGAGTTCTTCCTTTGAATCCACCAGTAGATGTAATTATGCTCTCTGGATGAAGTTTGACATCAATCCCACGCTCTATAATTTTTCTAGCAACAGATGCAATCATATATGGTGGTGCAAGAAAGACTAATTTTTTGTCTTTTAGCTGTCTCAGATACTTTATGGTCAGTTCCTCAGCCTTTTTCTGTATCCTCGGTGCGAGTAAATTGCTTAGGCCTTTAATAACACGTTCTTTGAAATTCTTTAACTTTCCAGTTCTAATCCTAATAAAATCAGCCTTTAAATGTTTCATAGCAAAATATGCTTTACCTGGTGATAATGCGTTACTAACATTTTTTCCGTTCCAAGCGATTTGAAGATAGGATTCTTCTGGTATAGAGAGAACAAAATAAGTGTTACCTTTATCTAGTTTCACATGAGCGTCAACAGTCGAAACATAGGATTTAACGAGATTTTCACGAGTCTGTTTGTCTCGTGGTAAAAATGTCATTCTGCCAGAAGTCCCACTACTGAATCCTAAGAGAATATCTCGCTTGTAAAATTCATTCAACATTTCTTCAAGGGTCCCAGTGCTAGAAGAAAGGTCTTGCGGTATTGATACCGAGGAGATATACTGCAACCATTTCGCAAATGCTGGAATATCCTGCTCTGGGAAATCCATCGGATATGATTTAAAAACTGAGTCTGGTATTAATAGCTTTGGAAAATCACTAGGAGTTATACTGAGACCAATGCCCTTCGATTCACAGTATTCTCGGTAGTACTTATTGTTGCCATAATGATATTTGTGAGCTTCGATGATTGCCTTATGTCGAAGTTCACGTATCTTATCTTCTGGCATAAAATAAGCTTTAGGAGAGATTAATTTCTCAAGCAAAACAGTTAGCATTGGATTCACCAAGAATCTTATTAAGCATACCATAAAGGTTGATTATCTTTTGCTATTTTAGTTTTTGCATCACGTTATTAAGCATTTTTATAAATTTGTAAAGGAGTAAATTATGTTATAGGGGACTAAAAATAATTCTAAGTCAAAAACTAGCATAAGGGGTTTTCTTTGAATTTTTTATTGTAAAATTGTAAAGGTGTTATGTTATAACAGCTCTATTGGGACGCAACAATTAAGGCTCTTTTATGATAATGTAGGTAGGTGATAATCATGAGTGATAAAAATGTTATTAAATCAAATCCAAGTTTATCAATTCCAACAGAAGTAGATGAAGAAACAATGAAGGCACTAGTCGATCTTATGTATACAACAAGATTAGCACAAAATTTCTTAAATGATTAGGTGATTATGGACGTATCAAGGCTACTAATACCACTACTTAAACCATTAAACGCAGCTACCAGTACTGACCTAATAGAAGTATTTGAAATAGGATTACAAGATCCCGCACTAGATAAAGCCATAGTAGACCCTCCAAAAGTCGGTTTAATGGCGCTTATGAAAGCATTAAGACATGAAGATGCGCAGTGTGGTATGGGCATGCTAATAGAACTGCTTAAGGCTATTGGAAGAGCTATAAGATGAATAACAGAGGCAGAAAAAGAGATCGAAGAAGATACAAAAGTCGACACTGAATAATGTTAACAAGCCTCTTAAACTAATTCTCTATTTTTTGACTATTTTTAGCGTTATTATCATAATTCTTAAAGAAATTCAAAGTTAAATGGAAAATTTATAAAGTTTATTGCAGAAAATAGAGTATCACTAATTATTACGAATCTTCGTGAGGGCCAAGTCTTGACAATGGTATGGAAAGTAAAATTTGAAGGTAAAGATCCAGGACCCGCTGATGATTTTGTTTTAGAATTTATTGACATGAGAGATATCCACGGACTCATGGCCATTAACCAGGAGCATATTGAACAAATGTTAAAGCTTTTTGACACTCATAAGAACTATCACATATTAGGAAACATAAAGGAGGTAACCTCTCCAAGCGGCGAAAATTTCAGCAATAAAGAGATATATGCACTTCTTGGGATTAATGTCCAGCAGATGAAATACGGGATTTTGTTAGGTAGGACAGAAAATGAGCTGATAATAATGGGTGTTTGGCCTAGACACTTTGCAGGTGCTGTTCGGGAGGATGAGGCATTTCTAAATCATGTATTTTTTGCATTTTTGAATATGCCTGAAACATGGAGTAGAGTGGATTTAATAACAACACTTCATGAATAACTTTTAACCTTTTATTTTTTTGTGGTGAACCCATGATGAAAGAAAATGTCAATGACTCATTTGACATAGCGGTAATCGGCGGTGGACCTGCCGGACTAACCTTCACTAGATTTATTGATTCAAGAAATTTTTCTGTTGCCCTTTTTGAACGTGACAATTTATTGAAAGAGAAACCTTGTGCAGGCGTATTAAGTCTTAGAACTCTTACACAATTTGATATTCCAGAAGAAAAAGCAGAACGAAAGATTACAGGAATACGTGTTTATTACAGAGGATTAGTACGTGAAATATCATATAACAGAACAGTAATGTTAAACTTTGATCGCTCTGTATTAAATAAGATACTGGTATCTTACATAAATAGAGAAGAAATTCATCTTTTTGAAAGGTTTAGCGTTACCCAGCTATATTTTCATGATGATTATTGGTACCTAGATGTGAGGAATCAGGTGACTGATAAACATTTAAAATTTAAAGCTAAATTAATAATTGGTGCAGATGGCGTCAATTCCATTGTTGCAAAAGCAACAAATATTCGCAAAGTTTATTCACCCAATGAAGTGGGGTTAAGTGTGCAATATTGGTATGAACTCCCAGAGCAGGATATTAATGCACACTTCGATGGCTTCAATGAGATATATTATGGTCGTGATGTAACCCCCTTCGGATATGCATGGGTAGTACCAAATAAAACAAAAATACGAATTGGTGTTGGAGCTCTAACATCAAAAATCGATAGAAACTTGAAAAGTTATCTGGACTCCTTTGTGTCAAGTAAAACATTTTTTGGAGAACGATTAGAAAAGGGTCGTATAATCAATTATCAATCTGGCATGACTCCTTTGTGTGGAGTAAAAAAGCCGAGTTATGGTAAAAACGCAATACTTGTTGGTGACGCAGCAGGTCATGCCCTGCCGATAACAGGCGAAGGAATCGCATATGCAATGCGTGGGGGTAAAATAGCTGCGGAAATAATTAATAAATCATTGAAAAGCAAGCGATTCACGTCTAAAGTAGGACAAGAGTACGAACGTAGATGGTTGAAGGACTTCGGCTCTGATTTAAAATGGGGGCATTTTCTTATGCGATATTTCATGCGTAAAACTACTAAAGACACAAAAAGTAAGCTATTAAATAACGAGAAATTGGCATATGCTGTAGGTAATATAATAGTTGGTAATGGCTCAATAAAGAAAAACATTTTTGGAGCAGCTTTTCGATATTTTATATGAGCATATAACTCATGTGATTGTTGCTTTATTTAATACTTAACAGCCTTTATACAAACAAAGCTTGATACTCCATCATCTACATCTCTAGGGTCCTCTATTTTATATTTTTTTAAGCCTGGTAGCTGAGACAAGGTATATGTTGTTTCAGCTATTGTGAAACCAGCTTTTTCAAGCATAGTTTTTATTTCAGCCTCAGTATAGAAATTTGCAGGGCTGTAGAAGATATGACCATCTTGCTTTTTCTGTAAATAAAACTGGCCCCAGCTTCGTTCACGATCAATAAAACATATTATAAATAATCCATTTTTCTTTAGAATTCTATATGCTTCTGAAATTGCAGTTTGCGGCCTTTTCACATAGCATATAGTGACCACCATCAATGTTGAAATAAAACTCTCATTTCTAAAAGGCAAAATTTCTGCAAAACCTTCAGTAACAAATATTCTTCTTTTTTGTGCTATTTTTAATGCATTTAATGCGGGATCAACTCCAAAGCGTATGCCCAATATATCTGCAAAGCGACCAGTCCCGACTCCAATTTCAAGTGCCTTAAAGTCTTTACTAAAATCATGTAACGCTCTAATCGCTAAGACTTCATTAGCAAATATAATTTTATTATTTATGTCTTCAAACCAAGCATCGTATCTTTCGCTATGTTCTTCAAATACAGATATGCCACTATCTTTTTGCATGGATATACCTACTGTAAGCAGCGGAATACCATCTATAATAGGATACATCTTACCACAATTATTACAAATTAAATCACCTTGAAGCACATCTATGTTAACACACTTTTTGCAAATCTCTAATGGTACATCTTGAATTTTTCTACCAGTGTATCGGCATACTTTTTCACAAGGTTTACTCTCTACGATGAAGTTTTCATCTATTCGAGCTTTCTGTGGATGAACGAATAGTGGATGGTGCTTACAATAGGGACATGCCAGCAGATCCGCCATAAAATACCTCATGACAATCCAACCCACGTTAGAGAAATATCTACACATATGCATATTAAGATTTAAAATTAGCGTTACTATCAACTAATTCAATTAAATTTTTTCTTCATTTTACTTCCCTTTTTGTTGTTTATCGTGAAATACTAATAAACCAATGAAAAAATCATTAGATTATGTTAGAGATATCCATTTTCTTTATACCATTGAATTGTCTCTTTCATACCCTCTTCAAATGTATATTTCGGCTGGTATCCAAGTTCCTTCTTTGCTTTTTCAATACTATATCTACGATCTACTTGCATATCATCCACTACAGATACATGAAATACGAAATCATCAATGCCTCTAAGTGCATTTAGTTTTTCAATGAACCAAATGCCCATTTTTGCGAACCACACGGGTACATGTCTTTTTGGAGGGGGCACGCCTAGGATATTGGCAATAATTGTGAATGCTTCTTTATAGGTATAATAGTCTTCACTTGTGAGAATATAAGTCTCCCCTAATGTCTTTTCATTGTTTATAATTTTAAGATAGCCTTCTACTAAGTCTTTAACATATACAAATTGGATGTAATGAGAACCATCACCAGGAATCATCGAAAGCTTACCTTTTGCTATAGCTCTTACTGTGCTATAGGCAACGTATAAGTCTCCAGGCCCATACACGCCTGTTGGCCGAACTATTGTTACTGGGAAATCGTTGTTTTTATGCATCTCTCGCAAAATCTGCTCGCTTACCAATTTTGTCTTCCCGTAGTCATATACTGGGTTACAGGGTGTATTTTCATCAGCAATACCGCCAACAGCTGGTCCTATAGCTTCTGTAGTACTTGTATAAATAAAGTGATTAACACCGTTTTTCTCAGCATCTTTAGCAAGTTTATGAGTTCCTGCTACATTTATAGGGTACATTTTCTCGAACGGCTCATGAAACTTCATACGTGCAGCAAGATGAACTACGACATCAATGCCTTTAGTTATATTTTCGAGTGTATCAGGCTGGCCTAAATCAGCATATCTAACTTCAATGCCTTCTTTCTCTAGCCACTCTGCTTTTGTCGGATTCCTTGCCATAGCAACAATTTCATATTTTCCTTCTTTCAACAACCGTTTCACCAAATGTGAACCAATAAACCCAGTAGCTCCAGTAACGAGAATTCTATCAGCCATACTCAGCACCATAAATAAGAATATTTGCTTTTTATTTCCAAAAACTAATATAAAAATAGTGAGATACAAACAATACAAATAAAGAAAAATAAATTTCTATTTAATTTACAATCTCTGATAATTGCATTGTTAAATAAGTTTAATATTTTTTCTTTAAGTTGAAAAAGCTTTATTTAATGGAAAGTGGAGTTATTCTAAAATCATATATACTAAATATCTAATATTAGAAAGAATTCTCTCTAAATCAGAGCGTTTGCAGTCGGAATGTTCGAAACGAAGCATTATATGTTAAAAATATATCTAAGAGAGGGCATATTTTATGCATTTTAGAAAGGTGTATTTACTTGCTGTTATAATTCTTGTGGCAATGCTGATATATGTGGCACCTTCAGTGGATTCGAATATAGCTACGGTTAATGGCTCAAGAACTACACTTGTACAACCAAAGTTACCACTAAATGCATCAGAAATAGTATATAATCAGTCTGATTTTGGCATAGATTTTACAACATTTGACTTTTCTGCGTCCATTGTTGATTTTCAAACGGGTAGTTTCAATGTTGGTGGCAGTGAATATCAACTTGCTATACTTTTAGCAGACAAAACATTAGAGTTTTATAACTATACAGGAGATTCAACATTCGTGGATTTATCATCTTGGCTTGTAGAGCCAAAAGCGCTTTATAAGATAAATGCAGATGCTGATGCACGGTCTGAATTACT
>Ga0164318_10006734_pt1 | contig 11121 bp, 12 predicted proteins | sample GuaBasSedimGuay9_FD_113734 | JGI IMG/M metagenome (GOLD analysis project Ga0164318, IMG submission 113734) | Subseafloor sediment microbial communities from Guaymas Basin, Gulf of California, Mexico - Guay9, Core 4571-4, 0-3 cm | ecosystem: Environmental > Aquatic > Marine > Hydrothermal vents...
ATTTAATATCGCGATTTTAGCGAAATATTGGTGAAGAGGGGATTAGTATAGTTTAGAATCATCATAATCAATGTATAATATCGAAATAGCGTAAATAAAAATAGGATAAAATTGATGGAAAATGCTTTACTGGTATTGATCATAACGGTTGCTATTTCAACCGTACTCAATGTTTTTTTAAAAAGATTTGACATCCCGACAATTATAGGGTATATCTTTTCTGGTTTTGCTGTTTCATCCTTTTATCATTTTGCTGAAGACTCCAAAGAGATGTTAGGACATCTTGCAGAGTTTGGGATCGTATTTTTAATGTTTACCATAGGATTGGAATTCTCAGCCAATCATCTGAAAAGTATGAAAAAAGAGGTCTTTGTGTATGGAGGGTTGGAAGTTATCCTTTCAGGGCTACTTTTCACGGTACTAGGATCCTGGTTATTTGGACTTGAGATCAAAAGTGCTATTGTAGTTGGTTTTGCCATTTCACTCTCCTCTACAGCTATTGTCCTCAAGATCCTAAATGAAAATAATGAAATTCACTCCGGCTATGGACGTACAACACTTGGGATCCTACTTTTTCAAGATCTTGCAGTCATCCCTATACTTTTAATGGTCTCTTTCTTTGCATCAGATACTGAATCCGTATCTGCATTGCTTCTAGATACCTTCATGAGTGCTATGGTGGTTTTTCTTATTCTTTTTCTTGTTGGTAAATATTTTGTTGAATGGTTTTTTGACTGGATCATGGCGTCAGGTTCGGAAGAGATCTTCCTCGTTGCCGTACTCCTTAGTGTTATGAGTGCATCATTCTTATCGGAAGTATTTGGATTTTCCTACTCTTTGGGGGCTTTCATGGCTGGGATGATGCTGGCTGAAACAAAATACCGCTACCGCATCGAAGCAGACCTCGTGCCTTTTAGAGATATCCTTTTAGGTGTCTTTTTCGTTACGATAGGGATGCTTATTGATTGGCACTCTCTTATCAATTATGGTCATGTGATCCTGGGTTTACTTGTGGGAATCGTACTGCTTAAGGCTCTGCTTATTTTTGGTATTTTACGGTTTTTTATCCAAAAAAGAACAGCACTCAAAACAGCAATGGCACTTTTCCAGACAGGGGAATTTTCTCTTGTTGTCATCGCACTTGCACGATCGCATGACCTTATTTCTGATGAACTCAATCAGATCATGATCATCACTATTATTCTTTCAATGATCATGACCCCTTTTGTATTGAAAAACATTAAAAAATTTGCAGACACACTTACTAAAGAACCTGATACACTGCGTGACAGGGCACTTGTAGGTGGTACTTTTAAAGATCATATCATTGTATGTGGTTATGGACCGGTAGGTCAAAAACTTGTAAAAATATTTAGAGAGAGAAATCTACTTTATATTATCCTAGAACATGATATCAAGATAGTTGATGCAGAGATCGCTAAGGGAGAAGAGGCTATTTACCTTGCTAATGCGGCACAGAAAATGGTTTTGTCCCATTTTAATGTAAATGAGTGTACCGCGATCATCGTTACAATAGAGAATGAGATACAGAGACAACTGATCTGTGAAAATATTGCCTCATTTAATCCAGAGATAAATAGTATCGTAAAAGTAAACAACAGTGCAGAAGAAGAGGTGATATCAGAATTGGGCATCAAACATATCGTTAATGGTAGAGAAATTCTTGCTGATATGTTGGCAGAAGAAGCATTGGCTTGTCATCTTAAAGTAATGTAGTAAAAAAGTACTCTAAAAGGTGTCTGTGACCTTTTAGAGTGTATTCTTATTTTCCTTCAGTACGAACGATCTTTTCGATGAGTCTGATCATCATTCTAACCCCGGCACCTGAAGCACCGTGAGGGTTTTCTCCCCATGTATGTTCTACAAAAGCAGGCCCTGCGATGTCAATGTGTGCCCACTTCTCTTTGTGGTCATCATCTATAAATTCAGAAAGGAATTGTCCGGCTGTGATAGCGCCACCATAACGTGTGTTTGAAATGTTACATACATCTGCTATCTCACTTTTAATGGTCTTTTTAAGATAAGGGTTGAAATCCAGCTTTGTTGCCAGCTCACCTGATGATTTTGCACCGTAAGTCACAAGTGATTTAATGTCATCATCATTACCCATTACACCTGAAGTATAGTGACCTACACCTACAACACATGCACCGGTAAGGGTAGCAAAGTCAAAAAGGTAGTCCGCTTTTACTTCCTGTTGCGCATAACAAAGTGTATCTGCAAGTACCAAGCGACCTTCAGCATCTGTATTACGTATCTCAATGGTCTTACCATTTTTAGCTGTAAGTACATCATCAGGTTTATATGCATCACCGCCTATCATGTTTTCCACTGCACCCACAAAACCGTGTACTTCTACAGGTAAATTCATCTCAGAGACAGCTTTCATGATACCAAGTACCGTAGAAGCGCCACTCTTATCAGACTTCATCGTTACCATGTGGTCAGCAGGCTTGAGGCTAAGTCCACCACTATCGTAAGTAAGACCTTTACCCACCAAAGAGATCACTGCTTTAGGGTTTTTAGGTTTATGTGCAAGATGGATAACTCTTGGTTTATAACGACTTGCACGTGCTACAGCAAGGAGTGTCTCCATCTTCTCTTTTTTAAGCTCTTTTGGTTTAAGTACTTTACATTTGAGTCCTGTCTCTTTTGCCATTTCTTTCGCAATATCTGCCATTACTTTAGGGTAACAGTCATCTGGAGTCGTATTCACGATATCTCTAGTGAAGTTTGTTGCATTTGCAGAGATCTCACCATTATGTACTGCTCTAGCGGCGATCTCAGCTGTGATTTCATGCTCATTGTACCCCTCTAAAGAGATCTCAACCTTTTTAATAGATGACTTTATCTTCTTACTTTTATAAGTAGTAAAACTGTAGCTGCCAAGTACGATACCTTCTACCACTGCTCTGAGTGATGCAGTACATCTCGGGTGGCTTAAATACGTAGCGATCTTGATCGTTTTGTAGGCTTTTTTACCTATGAGTGAACGAAGAGCTGATGCAACTGCAGGACGTACTCCTACACCTTTAAGTGACTCTGCACCTACGTAGAGTCTGTTTTTTTCTATAAGATGACATACTTCATCTTGCTCGGCAGAAAAACCAGCTTTTTTAAGAAGCTTTTTATCCTGTACAAATTTATGTTTTAAATCTTTATCTATAACGATGATGATCTCGAGATCACTTTTGATCTCACCTATAGTGTCTGTTGAAATATTGAAATTCATATTTATCCTTTAATATTTGTTTTGATTATACCAAACCTCATTTCATTTTTCTTGAAATATTATAAGATTTGTGGATATATTAATTAAACTGCTCTTTTAGTATATCTTGTGCCTGTATCATGTCTTTATCGCCGCGTCCAGATAGGTTAACTAAGATCGTTTTACCTTTAACATCTTCAGGTTTCATTTTTTTAAGGTACGCAATGGCATGTGAACTCTCAAATGCTGGTATGATACCCTCAGATTGTGAAAGCCAGACAAAGGCATCCATGGCTTCATCATCTGTGATGTGGTCATAGGTCACAATACCTTTATCTTTAAAATAAGCATGCTCAGGTCCGATACCTGGATAATCAAGCCCTGCTGAGATGGAGTGGGCTTCCTGTATTTGACCATCTTCATCTTGAAGGAGGTAGCTGAGCTGTCCATGAAGTACCCCAGGGCTTCCTTTTTCTAAAGAACATCCATGTTTACACTCAAGTCCTTCTCCTCCTGCTTCTATACCGATACACTCTACACTCTCATTTTCTAAAAAGTGGTTAAAGATGCCTAGTGCATTTGAACCACCACCCATACATGCGATGACCTTGTCAGGTAAGCATCCTTCAACTACATTTAGTTGTTCTTTGGCTTCCCATCCGATAATAGATTGGATGTCACGTACCATCATAGGGTAAGGGTGAGGACCGGCAACAGTACCTAAAAGGTAGTAAGTATCTCTAGCATTGGTGACCCAATGACGAATGGCATCATTCATGGCATCTTTGAGTGTTTTACTCCCACTCTCGACTGTATGGACTTTTGTACCAAGCAACTTCATGCGAAAGACATTAAGCTCTTGACGTGCCACATCTTTGGCACCCATAAACACTTCACACTCAAGCCCAAACAGTGCTGCAACCGTAGCGGTAGCTACACCATGCTGTCCTGCACCAGTTTCAGCAATGATCTTTTTCTTTCCAAGTCTTTTGGCAAGAACGGCCTGTGCAATACAATGGTTGATCTTATGTGCACCTGTGTGGTTAAGGTCTTCACGTTTGAGGTAGATCTTCGCATCTAATTCTGTGGAGAGGTTTTCAGCAAAGTAGAGTGAAGAAGGACGACCAACATAGTTTTTGTAGTAGTAATCTACTTCAGACCAAAAGTCTTTGTCAAAGCGTACTGCTTCATAGTCAAGTCTAAGCTTTTCAAGTGCCGGCATAAGTGTCTCAGGGACAAAACGTCCACCATATTTTCCAAAATGTCCTAAATCATCAGGATCATGAGGACTTGGTTTTGGGATATATATTTCTTTGTGTAAGTTCATATGTTTCTCTTGTATTATAATGTAGTAGATTATATCTAATGAAAGTTAAGGAGACCAATAAAGTAACTATTTGTGATAGAATATGGAGTATATATAACATCATAGGAACATGAATGAATAGAAGAGATTTTTTACTTACTGCTGGGATTAGTTTAGCATTGGCATCGGCATATAGTTTTGGTAATAGTATCAAATCGTTAATAGATGAGAATACAGAAAAGGTCGCATTGATTTATGGTACAAGATATGGGGCAACAGAAGATACAGCTAAGTGGATTGCTAAGGGAATTGGCAGTAGTGTAGATGTAATGAATATCGAAACCATTGATTTTGATGAGACTATAGATAAGTATGATAAGTTCATTATCGGTTCAGGTATCTGGATAGATGGGGCACACAAACGTTTAATGGAGCTCCTCTCTACGTATAAAGAACAGATACAGCCAAAGATCATTGCTTCGTTTATCGTTTGTGGGACAACAGGCGAAGATGATGCAGGAAAGGTAAGAATAGAGGGTTATTTTGAACGTTTCCATAAACCATTGGATGTGAAGCCTAGTATGAAGAGGCATTTTGGTGGTAGAATGATCATTGACAAGTTGACTGAAAAAGATAGAAAACTTTTAGATAATTTTTATAAAAATGTTTTAAAGAAAGAGTTTGCTAGCTGGGATAGAACAAAACCTGAAGATGCAGAGAAGTTTGGTGTTGAACTTTTTGCCCTAGCAAAAGTTGTTTCCTCCTAAAGAGAAAAAGCTTATTTTGTAAATTCTGTTGATTTTTCCATCTCATAAAAAGTTTGTGTAATATTCTGTGCATTTTCTTCTATGAGTATGCGAGCATCTTGTAAGCCACGGTTATAGTGATATGCTCCGATCTCTTTAGAGAAAAAGTCTAAAAGAAATTCTGCATCAAATTGAGCTATCTCTTCTAAGAGTTCTTTTTGAAAATAGCGTTGTATTTTGTGAACCAGTATCTCTTTTTCTTCCGAGGTGAACTCGATATCTGACATCAGTCTATTTCTAAAACCGAATAGACAGGAGCTTCTATGCCTTCTTTTCCGTTTAAAAATCCAAGTTCCATGATGAAACATGCTTCCACACAATGAGCACCTACTTTGTCTATGAGACTGGCAGCAGCTTTTGCTGTTCCTCCTGTGGCTATGAGGTCATCTATGAGTAGGACCTTTGATCTTTCTCCGGTAGTACAGAGTCCGTTTTCTCCAAATGCATCGATATGTATTTCCACTTCATCAAAACCGTATTCTAAACTATACTTTTCAGCTACGGTAGTGTAGGGGAGTTTACCTTTTTTACGTACAGGTACAAAACCTACACCGAGTCTGTCTGCGAGTGCAGCACCAAAGATGAAGCCTCTTGCATCTATCCCTGCGATGTAATCCAGTTCGTATCCTAAGTAACGATTGGTAAGGTGTTCCATCAATGTATTAAATGCTTGGGGATTACCTAGCATCGTTGTAATATCTTTAAAAATGATGCCTGGTTTTGGGAAGTCGGGGATGTCTCTTATGCTTCCTAAGATGATTTCTTTTTCTTTTGTTGAGAGAGTTTTCATGATGTGACCTTTGTAGGTCGGGGTGTCCTCTCCCCGACATAAATTTGAATAAGATAAAAGCTTATTTTTTATATTAGACTTGGAAGTCGGGGAGAGGATACCCCGACCTACGGATACAAGGGTATATTACCCTAAATCTGCACCATAAGCACAACCTTCTATCTTATCAACACGTCCTGCGTGACGTCCGCCTTCAAATTCTGTTTCGCAGAAAGCATCTATCATATCTTCTATGACACCTTTTCCTACGACACGTTCACCAAAACAGAGGATGTTCGCATCGTTGTGTTGTCTTGTGAGTTTTGCCGTGTAATGGTCATGACAGAGAGCTGCACGGATGCCGGGTACTTTGTTTGCAGAGATGGAGATACCTATACCTGTGCCACAGATAAGGATGCCGAAACTTCCTTTGTCTTCTATCACTTTATGTGCACATTTTTTAGCGAAATCCGGATAATCCACTCTATCTGCAGAGTCCGGTCCGAGGTCGATGATCTCGTGCCCCAGAGAACGTACATACTCTTTAACATATGCTTTTACGGCATAGCCTGCATGGTCTGTTGCGATGTAAAATTTCATTAATATTCCTTATTGTATAGGTTGTTCATTTTGGATAGATTCGATTCTTCGTCCTACACGTCCCCAACGAACTGTGTACTGTTGTTTTTCCCACAGGTCTTTACACTCTTCAGAGTCTATGGCAATATCACCACAGACACGTTTAAGTCCGGCATGGTCTCTGCCTCCTTCACCATTGTGCTCACCACCAAAGACACGGTCATAAGAACGATGCTCTAAACTCATATAGATAAGCCAGGGTTTACCTACGATCAGTTTGTAGGGTACTGAACCCCAGAAACGACTGTCGTTTGAGTTGTCACGGTTATCACCTACCATATAAAAATGATCATCCTCTACTTTTGTATAGAGCGCATTGATAGCTTTACTTCCTAATTCATATACAGGTGTTTTGAGATCGTCTATCATCACCGGAATCATATCTATCTCTTTGTTGTACGAGTAGTAGCGAAGCAGTGCTTCAAAGATATCGATACCTTCGGGTACGTACTGGATACCGGGATACTTATCCATATATGGATTTTCTACCCATAATTTATCTCTAAGAGAGATAATTTTCTCTTTAGGATAGGTTTTTTTAATATACTCATCTCCTTCATGGAAGTGAATAAGTAGCTTTTTGTTTGCATAGATAAGTTCATCACCACCTACAGCCACACAACGTTTTACATAGTGTATTTTGTTGTTTTTAGGGTAACGGAAAATAACGATATCTTCTCTTTGTGGCCTAGGGCCTTCTATAAGATGACCGTTATTGTTAAAATCCGGTAAAAGTGGTATCTCTAACCAAGGTAAATGAGGGGTAGGAATACCATATGAGAACTTTTTGGCAAAAAGAAAATCACCTATAAGTTGTGTTCTTTTCATCGATCCTGATGGAATAACAAAAGACTGCGCCACAAAAAAGATAAGGAAAAGTACGATGATGATCGTACCTGTCCAGGAACTTGAAAATCTATAGAGAACGTTTAAAAATTTCTTCATTATATTCTACCTTTAGCAGCTTTGAGTGTATTACTCAAAAGCATTGCTATGGTCATAGGACCAACACCACCCGGGACAGGTGTTATATAGGAACATTTTGCACTGACATTTGCAAAATCTACATCACCAACCAGTGAACCGTCTTCTATACGGTTGATACCGATATCGATAACAATAGCACCGTCTTTAACCATATCTTCTTTGATGAGTCCGGGTACACCTACACCCACAACAACAATGTCAGCTTTACTTGTATGTGTCTTGAGATCTTTAGTAAAGATGTGTGTTACAGTCACTGTAGCCTCAGCATTAAGAAGCAAAGATGCCATAGGTTTACCTACGATATTGCTTGCACCCACTACACATACATCTTTACTTTTCAGGTCGATGTTATACTCTTCAAACATTTTCATTACGCCCAGTGGCGTACAAGCTACAAACCCATCCAAACCAGTCACTAAACGACCCACATTGTACGGATGAAAACCATCCACATCTTTTGTAGGGTCAATGACTTCAAGGATCTTATCTGTATCTACATGTTTAGGCAATGGTAATTGTACCAAGATACCATCTATACGAGGGTTGTTATTCATCATTTCAATGGTTGCTATGATCTCATCTTGCGAAATAGTGTCAGGCATGTTGTGAGTGATAGAATAAAAACCGACTTTTTCACACGCTTTTGCTTTCATCTTCACATAGGAGTGACTCGCCGGATCATCGCCTATAAGCAGTACTGCAAGTCCAGGAACGATATTTTTTTCCTGTTTAAGTTGTTCAACTCCAGTAGATACAGAATCTTGTACTTTTTTGGCTAAAGCTTTACCATCGATAAGTTGCATTGAGATGCCCCTTTATATTTTTAAGGTATTATATCAAAAATAGTTTAGGGCTTTGAGATTAGCCCTTGAGGAGAATAACGTATATGCTATCATGAAGAGATTATTAGTTTTACTACCGCTTTTACTGGGAGCAAATGAAGATTTTATTTCACACTATGAGTATGGTGAAATGCTTTACAATAATCCTAGGGGAGTCAGTTGCTCTCAATGTCATGGAAAAGATGGTGCAGGTACAACTATAGTAGAGTTTCGTGATATTCATGGTAAGCAGGCTATAAAAGGCTCTGATATACGTAAAGAGAGCCTCCGGACTATGATCAAAAGTGTAAGCAGCTATCATGAGATCATGCCCAGGTACTACCTGACCGATGAAGAGGTAAAGGCTATTTATGATTATCTGCAAAAGAAAAATGAAAACTATTTATCTCATGCAAAAGAGAACAATACTACAAAATAATAGGTTATAATTATCCATATCACTTTTAAGGATAATTCATGCAAGCATTTACTTTTGCTAAATCACTCACGTTGGGACTACTTTTAAGTACCGGATTAAATCAAGCCTCTTCTTTGGCTATCTATCAAGACAGTGCAACCTATACATTTCAACCTGAAACATCCTTTTTAGGCTTTGCAAAAGGGTTAGAAGCTAAATGTAAAGGCAGTGTTGTCCCTCTTAAGGCTAGCTCTGCCTGTCCAAGTGATGATCGACTTTGCCAGGAGTTGACTGAGATAAAAGGAACGGTACAGAAACTTAAAGCTACTCAGGCAAACATAAAAGTATTAAACACCCTTGTATCACTTCCTCAACCCACTTCATTTGATGCTGTCTCTTGGATAAAATCAGCAAAAATAATTGGGACAGAACAGGCAAGACTTTCTATAGAAACAACTATACTTACAGAAGAGTTGGCATTACTGTCAAAAGATTTTGAGCGACAAGCACCTACACCAAATGCACTTAGCAGTAGACGATCATGTCCAGAAGAGCTGGAACTTACACTTCCTTATGGTCAGCTCTCCTTTTCCACTTTTTATGAAGCTGATATTGCCGATAAGAAGAGTGTAACTGTGACGCAATACCTTTCCATTACAAACAAAAGCGGTATAGATATGCAAGCTGACGATGCAATGTTCTTCTATCGACCGGCACATCGTTACATTAGACCTATACACTTTTCTCCCTGGATCGTAAGTAAAACTATACCACGACCAAAAAGAAGTTATGCAAAATCAAAAAGAGCTATTGCTATGCAAGATGAACCGATGATGGAAATGGCTATGGCAGCAGGAACAGATCCTGCTCCTGTAGCAAACTATTTGAATGCAAGAGAGTATCAGATCAAAGATCTTTCCCTCCCTTCTACCGGTATGCCTGTAGATGTGCAGGTTACACAATGGAAGGTACCACTTCAGTGTGATATACGTGTGTTCCCTTACAGAAATACAACAGCATTTCATACATGCAGCTTTACACCAAAACTTCAAATAGACAATAATCAATGGAAAGTAAGATCAGCACAAACTACCATCAATGATAAAGCAGTAGGGGAGTATAGTGAGGGGAAATACAAACTTTATACACAAGCAGAGTTAGATATAAAGGTGGAACGAAAACCTATCGTAAAAAGAGAAAAAACAACAGGTATATTTGGCGGTACTGCACGTAAAAAAGATGGATTCACTCTTAAAGTAACCAATAAATCTGATACACCCAAAACATTGACTGTAACAGAACGTATACCAACTTCTACAACAGAAGAGATAAAAGTAAAACTTTTAGAAGTAAGATCAGATAAAAAAGTGAATTATAAACTTCTCAAAGACGGTAAAATAGAGATAAAACTTACACTAGCTGCACATGAAAATAAAAATATAGAAGTATTGTTTGAAATAGCTTATGATAAAGATTTAAAAGTAAGTTATTAGAAAGTAGAAAATATAGGGAAATTTAATTTGCAGGCGAGATGCCTGCAATAACTCACTACTAGAGTGGAGTTACGTTCTCAGCTTGTGGGCCTTTTTGACCTTCACCAACTTCAAATGTTACTGCTTGACCTTCAGCAAGTGTTACACGTCCACCACTGTCGTTATTTACTTGACGGAAATGTACGAATACATCTGCTCCACCATTTTCTTGTTGGATAAATCCATAACCTTTTTCATCGTTGAACCATTTAACAGTTCCGTTTACTAATTCTGCCATTTTTGTACCTTTGGGTAATAATATTCACTTATGGGTTATCCCTAATATAAGCGGAATCCAAATCGGTGAGAGTCTTTCGGGGTATAGCAGAGCTTATAAACACACTGTTAACACACGATAGATGAACTCGTACCTCATCTTTCATCGCATATATTGTAGCTTATTTTCTTAGTGTTAAGCTTATTTGGTGAAAAAATAAGATTATTTATCAATCATCCAGAAAAATATGGTATTTTCATCACCTGCACTGACCAGTGCCTGCTCATTAATGAACATGATTTTGTTTACAGAAGCATAATGTCCTATGAGACGGTCTGTCTTAGTCCCATCTTTAGTGTTAAAAAGCTGTAAGTGATTGTTTGTGCCACTGGAG
>Ga0164318_10006735_pt1 | contig 11120 bp, 7 predicted proteins | sample GuaBasSedimGuay9_FD_113734 | JGI IMG/M metagenome (GOLD analysis project Ga0164318, IMG submission 113734) | Subseafloor sediment microbial communities from Guaymas Basin, Gulf of California, Mexico - Guay9, Core 4571-4, 0-3 cm | ecosystem: Environmental > Aquatic > Marine > Hydrothermal vents >...
ACAACTATTAATCGAACCATTTTGGAATTGAAACTCGTTTGCATCTTCCCATTCTGTATCTCTGTACAATCTATTAATCGAACCATTTTGGAATTGAAACCAGTAACTATATGCCACGCACAGCCAAGGCCAATACCTATTAATCGAACCATTTTGGAATTGAAACAAAGGTATTCCTCTGTTAATTTGTTGCTGTTCCATACTATTAATCGAACCATTTTGGAATTGAAACATATGACTGCCATCGTAGGCCATATTTACAGCTATGCTATTAATCGAACCATTTTGGAATTGAAACCTTGGTTTTGTACCATGTAAAATCTTTTATTTTAAACTATTAATCGAACCATTTTGGAATTGAAACATTGGTTGGCCATCATAACTCATAAATGATGCTATACTATTAATCGAACCATTTTGGAATTGAAACCGATGAGGAATACCATAAGGAACTGCTTAAAATGGCTATTAATCGAACCATTTTGGAATTGAAACTACTTATAGTTTCGGAATACCGATAAACGATATTAACTATTAATCGAACCATTTTGGAATTGAAACTAAGTCAATAAAATTGTAGGTGTTAAACTTTCTGGACTATTAATCGAACCATTTTGGAATTGAAACTTTGCAAAACACGGTATTTTTATTTCTCTTGGTGCTCTATTAATCGAACCATTTTGGAATTGAAACATTGCTACAGGTGGAAGTTCTCCATGTTTTGACCAACTATTAATCGAACCATTTTGGAATTGAAACAACCAAAAACAAAAGGGTACTTCTTAGTAAGCCAACTATTAATCGAACCATTTTGGAATTGAAACAGCCTATAAGTTCTGTAAGCGTAACCATTATCTTTCTATTAATCGAACCATTTTGGAATTGAAACAACATACTTTTTCTCCTGCAAACCATCTGCCCACATCTATTAATCGAACCATTTTGGAATTGAAACGGCTTTGATCTGCGAGTAACGGGAACATTATCCTAACTATTAATCGAACCATTTTGGAATTGAAACGTTGCACCGTGATCCGGAACATAAGCAACTGTTAACTATTAATCGAACCATTTTGGAATTGAAACAATTCTCTTTTGATGTTTGCCTAAAATTATAACTGGACTATTAATCGAACCATTTTGGAATTGAAACTGTAAATTATTACTCATATCCTTTTTTTTTAGGACCTATTAATCGAACCATTTTGGAATTGAAACTAATCAGAAGTCCCATTAAAACTTCTTGCATTATCTACTATTAATCGAACCATTTTGGAATTGAAACTGGTGTTCAGACATAAAATCATAACGTAATCCATGCCTATTAATCGAACCATTTTGGAATTGAAACATGTTACAAGATAAAAACATTGATGATGATTTAATGCTATTAATCGAACCATTTTGGAATTGAAACCCAACACCCCATGTTGAAATGGTATAAATTGTTTCAACTATTAATCGAACCATTTTGGAATTGAAACATGAAATATTTAAGCTTAAGCTTTAATATTGTTGTGCCTATTAATCGAACCATTTTGGAATTGAAACGCGTGTTCCGTAATCTGCCTGAATCCAGTAATTGACACTATTAATCGAACCATTTTGGAATTGAAACTTGCATTAATTGCTGCTGTTTTCGCCCATGAAGCTACTATTAATCGAACCATTTTGGAATTGAAACAAAGTATGCCTTGCAATATGAAACGATAAAGCATCAGCTATTAATCGAACCATTTTGGAATTGAAACCAAATAAACCATTTACCTCTAACTGATTTACAAAAACTATTAATCGAACCATTTTGGAATTGAAACTCACTAATTGAAAAAATAAATACTTTTGATTTATGACTATTAATCGAACCATTTTGGAATTGAAACGTCTATATGTTGCAGCAGCTACAATTGCAGCGGGGCTATTAATCGAACCATTTTGGAATTGAAACATATTGATGATAGACTTGCAGCAGAAATGGACGCAACTATTAATCGAACCATTTTGGAATTGAAACATCAATAAGGCTGAACCATTCGGCATAACATCAAAACTATTAATCGAACCATTTTGGAATTGAAACAACATGTAAATCTTGTAAATCCTGTCAAAAACACACTAATAATTGAACTCTTTTGGAATTGAAACTGGAAAACATTTGTTGCAGTGGATGAAGGTGGCGGGGCTATTAATCGAACCATTGAAATTGAAACAACATGTTAATCCTGTAAATCCTATCAAAAATTCACTAATAATCAAACTATTTTAGAATTGAAACTACAATTAATTCGTGTAAATTTGTGTAATTCGTGGACATCTATTAAGCCAACTATTATAAAAAAACATTTTAGCACTTACCAAAAATAAAGCCCAACATTAAATAATTAATGCCAGGCTTTTATATTATTTACGAAAAATCGGTTATTTGATTGGTATTTTATCAAATGCAAACAAATTCGGATTTGTCCATCATATTCAACTTATCTTTCAAATCAGTTACTTCGACAAGCTCAGCACAACGCACTTACAAAAATAAACTCCCAGTTTTCAAAACAAGATAAACATAAAGCTCAAATATTCTGAACAAAACACTTAACTATTTTATAATTTTGATGAGTTTGTACGCATCATTTTTTAATCACGCGTTAAGCTAATATTATTGGTTTCAATCAGCTTACGCATATTGATTAATGCATAACGCATTCTGCCTAGAGCAGTATTAATACTAACTCCTGTTTGCTCAGAAATTTCTTTGAAACTCAAACCACCATAGTGTCTTAACAAAATCACCTCTTTTTGCTCCTGGGGTAACATGTTTACCAACTTTCTAACATCTGCTGCAATTTGATCGGTAATTAGTAAATCTTCAATATTATTGTCAGCAAGTTTCTTAGAATTGAACACATCCATTTCACCATCTTCACTTGAATAAGTTCTCAAATGTTTGGATTTTCGGAAATAGTCAATTATCAGATTATGTGCAATTCTGATAACCCAGGAAACAAATATTCCTTTTTCCTGATATTTTCCTCTACGAAGTGATTTGATTACCTTGATAAAGGTGTCCTGAAAAATATCTTCAGCTAATTGTGTGTCCTTAACGATAAGAACAATATACGTGAAGACTCTGTCTTTGTGACGGCTAATTAATATTTCAATACTATTTTGATCACCATCTATGAATTGTTTTACTAATTCATAATCTTTCTTTTTTTGATTAGATACCATTTTATTCTCATTTTGGTTAGGGTAGAATTCTAATCTATAGGCATTTTTTTTTAGTTAGTATTAAAATTTATCAGTACAAATATTATAAAACTACAATAAACAGCCAAATTTGTTTTATGAGTGAACTTTATTTCTTTATGAGTATCTCAATTTAATAATTATTAACATTTAGAGATATTACTTTTAAAGATTGCTACATAAATCTTTTTTTTGACATCGTAAAGAAATAAAAAATATTGTTCAAAATGAGTTAAACAGCAGTTAAAGAATCTTAAAATTTGTTAAACAAACGTATAAGCCTTTATTTACCAAACCAGATTATTTTTCACACGTTTAAACATAAGCTAAGTAATTGAATTTTAATCATATCCTTTTGGGCAGCTATTAAATTGTTATATAAAATCCCTCTATGAGGGTTCATTTTAATTAAATTAGCTAAGTTTGCGCTTGCTAAATAATAACTAATGACAGACAAAAATAAAGACAAAAAATACATAATAATTAAAGGTGCAAAGGTTCATAACCTTAAAAACATTGATCTTAAAATTCTTCGTAATAAGTTTATTGTAATTACGGGTCTTTCAGGATCAGGAAAATCGTCCCTGGCTTTTGACACACTTTATGCCGAAGGTCAGAGGAGGTATGTTGAAAGCTTATCATCATATGCACGTCAGTTTTTAGGAAGAATTAATAAGCCGGAAGTTGACTACATAAAAGGAATACCCCCGGCTATTGCAATTGAACAAAAAGTTAATACCCGAAACCCACGTTCAACGGTAGGAACTTCAACTGAGATATATGACTTTCTGAAACTACTATTTGCCCGAATCGGAAAAACATATTCACCAATTTCGGGCAAAATAGTAAAAAAACACAGTGTTACAGATGTTACAAATTATATAAGTTCTTTAAAGGAAGGTACAAAAATACAAATTCTTGCACCTCTGATTATTCCTGAAAGAAGAACCGTAAAACAACAATTAGAAGTTTTAGTAAAACAAGGTTATTCAAGAGTTGAGCACAATGGAAGCGTTTACAGAATTGACGAATTCATAGACAAAAAGACAAAAGTTGGTAAAAACACCAACCTTTTAATTGATAGGATATCAGTACAAAAAGATGAAGATACCCTAAGCCGTGCAGCAGACTCAATTCAAACGGCATTCTTTGAAGGAAAAGGTACTTGTACGATACAAGTAATTCAAGATAAAAAAACCATAACAAGCTCATTTTCAAATAAATTTGAAGCTGACGGAATAATTTTTAATGAACCCAGCGTACATTTATTTAGTTTTAACAACCCACTTGGCGCATGTCCGATATGCGAGGGCTTTGGAAAAATTATAGGAATAGACGAAGGCTTGGTTATTCCGAATAAAGGTCTTTCAGTTTATGAAGGTGCTATTGCATGCTGGAAAGGTGAAAAAATGGGCTGGTGGAAAGATCAATTGGTTTTTAGTGCTGATAAGTTTAATTTTCCAATACACCGTCCCTATTATGACTTATCAGAAAAAGAAAAGCAATTAATATGGACTGGGAATGAATATTTTAAAGGACTTAATGAGTTTTTTAAAATGCTTGAAAAAGAAAACTATAAAATTCAAAACCGGGTTATGCTTTCCAGGTATCGTGGTAAAACCATTTGTTACGAATGTAAGGGTGCCAGGTTAAAAAAAGAAGCAAGTTATGTTAAGATTGCAGAAAAAACAGTAACGGAGCTTGTTCTTAAACCTATTGATGAACTTCTTGAGTTTTTCAATAATTACAAAGCTGAAAAAGCCGATGAAAAAATTGCCAAACGCTTGCTCATTGAAATTACAAGCCGTTTACAATTCTTAAATGATGTTGGTTTAAAATATCTAACATTAAACAGGCTTTCATCTACTTTGTCAGGTGGTGAATCACAACGTATTAATCTAGCCACTTCGCTTGGAAGTAGTTTAGTTGGTTCGCTATACATTCTTGATGAACCAAGTATAGGATTACATTCAAGAGATACTAATCTTCTAATAAAAGTACTAAAGAATCTTCAAAAAATTGGAAATACAGTAATTGTTGTTGAACATGATGAAGAAATAATTCGGGCAGCTGACGAAATAATTGATATTGGGCCTTTATCCGGCATAAACGGTGGTGAATTGGTTTTTCAGGGAAATACTGAGGAACTTTTAAAAGACGAAACAAGTCTTACCATGCAATATCTTACAGGTAAAAAACAAATTGAGATACCTGCCAAAAGAAGACAATGGAAAAAATATATTGAAGTAATTGGTGCTCGTGAAAATAATTTACAAAATATTAATATAAAGTTTCCTTTAAAAATATTATCTGTTGTAACCGGTGTTAGTGGTTCAGGAAAATCATCATTAGTAAATAATATTTTATATACTGTTTTAAATAAACGAATAAAAGGTTACGGTGAAGCTTCAGGAAACTACGAACGTTTAACGGGTGATACAGAACTAATTAAAAATATTGAATTTGTTGATCAAAACCCAATTGGTAAATCATCTCGTTCAAATCCGGTAACCTATTTGAAAGCCTTTGATGAAATAAGAAAGCTTTTTGCAGATCAGGCAGCCTCAAAAATTAATAATTACAAACCGGCACATTTTTCATTTAATGTAGATGGTGGCAGATGTGATGAATGCCAGGGAGAAGGAGAAATAAAAGTAGAAATGCAGTTTATGGCTGATGTTCACCTTGTATGTGAATCATGTAAAGGAAAACGTTTTAAAGATGATATACTGGAGGTACTTTATGAAGGACATAGCATTTTTGATATTTTAGAATTAACCGTAAGTGAAGCAATTGATTTTTTCAGCAAAGGAAAAAACAAAACCACTAAAAAAATCACACAAAAGATGCAACCACTTTTAGATGTAGGTTTGGGCTATGTTAAACTTGGGCAATCATCCAGCACACTTAGTGGTGGTGAAAGTCAAAGGATAAAACTTGCATCGTTCTTAAGTAAAGAGAATGAAGGTACTCCTACCCTTTTCATTTTTGATGAACCAACAACGGGTTTACATTTTCACGATATTCAAAAATTACTGAAAGCTTTTAATGCACTTATTGATAATGGTCACTCGGTTACTATTATTGAGCATAATATGGAAATAATAAAATCGGCAGATTGGATTATTGACCTTGGGCCAGAAGGTGGGAAGCTAGGTGGCAATATAGTTTTTGAAGGAACACCCGAAGAAATCATTAATTGTAAGGATTCTTATACGGGAAAGTATTTAAAGGAGAAAATGTAACATAGTAAGTCTTTTTTTGATTCCGATGAATCGGAACTGGCATTGCAATGTTTTGTTAATTAATAGTATACAAACAATTAAAACTTACTAAGTCTAAAAGACTTCGCAAGTTATCTAAAAACTTGCAAGCTGCTCTTGATTAATAAAAAATATAATTAATTTATGAACCTTTAACTCATACGTAGCATAACTAATCAGACTAGAACCACAAACAACTAATCATTGAAGCATTAACTGAATTCTCAATATATCTCATGTTTTGTAAAAATGAATAGGTTTGTCCATCAGAGCTTAAGTCCCATAATTGTCCACGCATAAAAACATTAATACCTGCTCGAAAATGATAATTCTTAGCACGTCCCAAAAGTGCATATTTTTCCCATGCCTGCTTTTCAGTTATTGATTTAATATCAGTCAGTTCAACACCTTTTGGTTCAGGATATCCACTGTAACCATTCCACAGGCTATTCATGATACCTTCTGGTATTGAAAAAGATGGAACGGCAATAATCTCAGCATTATTATTTTTAAAATGACTATAAACATCAGGATACCAGGAATCAGCACATACCGCAATTCCTAATTTACCAGCTGAAGTTTCAAAAATAGGAATATCGTTTAATTTACCAGCAGAAATATAAGTTTGTTCATCTGCCGTTGGGTACACTTTTAAAACAAACTTATTATCAATTTTACCATCCGGGTGAAATAAAAACGAGATATTAAATAAATTGCCTTTCCCAACCGTAATTTTATTATTTTCAACCACAGGCTTTGGCAAAATTATAGAACCACCAACAATATAAACACCGTATTTTTTTGATAATTGTGAAAATACTTTACTATAAATGGTAGCCATTTTTTGTGCTTTCATCCTAAATACAGCATCCTTTACACGATCTTCTTCTTTTGCAAACATATATGCTTTTACAAAAGAGAATATATTACTCAATACCATTGTTGATAGTCCTTGCTCTATTCTTTTATCTCTGTAAATACTTTGCTTTTCTTCTGCAACAACAAGCCAGGTTCCCAGGTATTCCGGAAAAACAACAATCGTTTTATTGCTTAACCAGTTTTTTAATTTAGCCTGTTGCAAATAAAAGTCCAATTTATTATAGAATGTAATTTCTGATTGATAATCCTGTGGTAGCATAAAAGCCTGTATTGCAATAAAATTACTGCCAGAAAGAGAATCGCCCTGTTCAGAAAAATATAATTCACCAGTTTCCACATTGTTTTCTACAAGTTCTCTTTCGCTATACGCCCAAAGAAAATAGAGTGTTATAATAAGTGCTAAAACTATGATAATTACTAATAGTCTCTTCATCCGTTTACTTATTTTCATTTTTAATATCAGAACCCTCAAAAAAATTACTTTCAAATGATTTTAGGTACATATCCCATTTCTGTTTTTTATAAGCATTACTACCTACAAATTTTATAAAAGGTTCAAATGTTTCCGGTGTCATATATTCCTGTTTTTTATCCAGAAATTTTGATTTTTCATCGAAAATTAAAAAGGCCGGAAAATTCATTTGTCCACTTAAAAATGAAATTGGTAATTGATGATATCCGTGTGATGCTCCTTCATTAATAAAGGTTTGATTAAACAATGTGATTGTATCCTGCGATTTTACATCCAGATTCACACAATAAAAATTTTTGTTAAGGTATTCTGCAATTTTAGGATTATTATATGTTTTTAACCGCATCATGGTACAACTAATCTTATAATTGTCATACAGATTAATAAATATTTTCTTTGGAACTTTTTTATTTAATTCAAAAGCTTCTTCCATACCTTTCCATTTAACCAACACACGAGTCATAATTTGTTTCTGACCAGGTGGATAGGTTTTTAAATAATACTTCTCAAAATCTTCATATTGTGTTGATTTATAAGCATTTTCAGCATAATAAATTAATATGGGGAAAATATGATTACGATCTTTAAACCCCGGATAAACTGTACCATTTGCCTCTTTTGAAAAAATGAGTATTGAAGGTGTTCGAGGTTTACCACCTGCCAGCATGGTTGCCAAATCATGAACACGATTATTTTCACCTTTATTTACATATTTATTTCCATCAAAAAAAGTGAGGGTATCATTTGTGTGAATTTCTAGTTTAATAGGGTAAAACAGTACATTTATATAATTTGAAACCTCATCTAAACTAAAAACCTGGTTAAGCATTACTGATGAAGAATCATCATTTTTATCATACAAAAATATCATAACTGGTTTCTGTTTTTTTAAAAATAACTTATTCGTCTCTTCAAAACTTGCCCATTTTACTTTACTAGTATCTATCACCGACTGACTTTCCTGTTGTGCAAATAAAAAAAATGGAGAAAACAGAAGATAGAAAATTATATATTTTTTCATACGCTTATTTTTAAATTACCACATAATCTGTCCGCAACTACTGAAAAGACACATGGCTGCCTATATATTATTTCAAATTAAAACGTGAAAATAAAAAATTATGTATATTTACGCAATAGATTTATCATGTTTTATGAAATAATAGGAGATTATCATACGTTTGTCTTAAATACCTAAATAACTATATACAATGCGCCCAAAACATTATTTATTAATCTTTCTGATTAGTTTCTATTCAGAACTTCTACGCTCACAAGACTCTTATGAGCTTCCTGTCATGGAAAACATTAATGCTTTAAGTTTTCAAAAAGCAAGCCCCAGCAAAACATCAGGCTTTAATATTGAAAACTTAGCTATTGGAATTAAGGGAGGAGTCAATTTTTCATTAATCATTCCTTTATCCGAAAACTCAATTTTCAGTAGTACAGGTGGTGATTACAGCAAAGAATACAATCCTTTTTACCAAAACATTGGATATCAAATGGGATTTGTAATAAGGTATAGCCTAAGCAGGGAGATAAAAATCAAGCTGCAACCATCTATGAACGATTATTCTTTTAAATATAGTAATGAATATAGTTGGCAGGGAAGCACAAACCTTAGCTACCTAACTGAATATCACCAAAATATGCGTTTTCTTGAAATACCTGTATTACTGGGATATTATTTTAAAGCTGAACAGTGGCAACCTTATGTGCAAGCGGGTTTGTATTATGCAAGATTAATGAATTCGAACTCATATGCAGATATTACTGAGACAACAGATAATCAAGTATTAACTTATTCAACCACGACTAATTCAAACGGTATTTATCAAGAAAATCAATTTGGGGTAATTGGTGGTGGTGGTATTAGATATGCAGCTGGTAAAGCAATGATTGGTATTGAGGCTAATTATCGCTTTCTATTATCAAAACTTAGCTCAACAACAAGCCGTTATGGGAACAACCAGGTTACTGGTAATTATGATATTACTGATGATTTGCTGTTTAATAATATTGCTATTAGCATTCATATAACAGTACCATTGCAATGTGCTGATAGTAAAGATGGCCCTTTTATTTTTTGTAAATCAAATTAAGCTTAAACAAATGAAGATAAAACCAATTATAATAATAGCACTATTGTTGCTATCTATTTCTTCTTGTAAAAAAGACAATATCAATCCTGAGAATATTTTTGCTAAAGTTTATAGTGATGAAAATTCAGATATTTCTTACTACCCTTTGGATATTATTCAGACAAGTGATGGAGGATATTACATATTAAGTGCTTTATCAGTTGATTCAGTACGAACGTTTTTAAGTACCCATATTACAAAAACTGACAATTTAGGTGAACTGGTATGGCAAACAACCCTAAGTGAACCTTATGTAAATCCAATAACCAGTTTAATCAGTTCGGGCTCAGGTGTGCATTTTTTGTGTATGGACAGAATAACTTTGGGAACTTATTTAATGAGAATTGATGATGCAACTGGATCAGCAGAAGTAATTAATTCCTATGGAGATATTATTTATCCTCTTGCCTCTTCGCAAACACCCGATAATGGTTTTTTACTTTTGAGCTACGATCGAAATTCAAGAAGCTCTTTATTGACAAAGTTTAGCTCATCATTTGATAAAAGCTGGGGGAATTCATACCCCGTAATTGAAGATGCAGAGGAAATGCTCACAGCCCACATGACTAGATCAGGTAAAACCTTACCGTTTTTTACAGGAACAGTTGGTAATGGTGAATCTTATTACGCAAATGCATTATTTAATTATAGTTTGGCTTTTTTGTTTGTTAATTCAGGAAATGGAGACCTAACAGGTCTTGTGTTTGGTGATCGGTATAATGGAGGTGTAAGCGCTGTTGCTTCCATTCAATCTGAAAATTTTGCAGTAGCAAGATTTGTTTACGATAGCCATTTTATTTTACCAGCTACTACATTAAGTTCATCAGCTACAGTAAGTGCGAACGAACTAGGTGGTGAGAAAATAACTGAATTGGCAGCTGAAGCTCATACAAGTATAAAAACCTTAACGGTTGACGGCAGAAATTTAATAGTTTATGCATCTAACACTAATTCAAACCAAATTTTACTAACTTTTTTTGATTTAAACTCAGGCGAATTAGTTACAAAAAAGTATTTAGGTAGTACCAACCCTGTTAAAGTTGCTGCACTAATTCAAACAACTGACGAAGGTTTGGCAGTTTTGGCGCAAACAATGGTAGCTGGCAGATTTAAACGAAATGC
>Ga0164318_10006736_pt1 | contig 11119 bp, 11 predicted proteins | sample GuaBasSedimGuay9_FD_113734 | JGI IMG/M metagenome (GOLD analysis project Ga0164318, IMG submission 113734) | Subseafloor sediment microbial communities from Guaymas Basin, Gulf of California, Mexico - Guay9, Core 4571-4, 0-3 cm | ecosystem: Environmental > Aquatic > Marine > Hydrothermal vents...
AACCGCCAGAACATCTGGTGATTCTACCCGTTAGCGGGTTTTTCGACCTTCCTTTTTGGAGGGTCGAAACAGGTCATAGGAGGCCGGTTTGTCACAGGTTGCATTTTCCAGTTGGGGAAGAGAGGTCGTCGATAATCGCCAAGGTGGTGATACCGATGTTGAAGTTGCCAAAAAGAAACTTCCGGTCACCTTTGATGGTGAGAAACAGATTTCAGCTTTCATGGGGTGGGATGGATTGATTCTCAATGACCCCAGGGTTGATGTCGTGGCTATGGCAGCAGAATATGCCAAGCATGTTCAGGAAGATTACTGTTGCGCCAAGTGTTCTCCAGGTAAAAAGGGGACTCGGGTAATGCAGGATACTCTGGCACGGATTGTCTCCGGCAAAGGCGAAGAGAGCGATCTGGATACGATTGAGAATATTGCCGAGTTGCTGCAGAACTGCAAATGTACACTCTGTATGACCTCTGCGATTCCAATTGTTGATACAGTCAAACATTTCAGAGATGATTATATTGCTTATATCCGGGGTGAGAACAGAGAGAAAAAAGCTGTCGATTACAAATTTAAAATGACGGCTCCCTGCCAGGATAAATGCCCTTCGCACATCGATATTCCAGCCTACATAGAAGCGATTAAAGATCGCCGTTTTGATGAGTCGCTGAGTATTATTCGTGAGAGCATGCCATTGCCGGCAATCTGTGGCCGGGTTTGCCCCCATCCTTGTGAGACTGCCTGTCGCCGTGCCAATGTCGATAGCCCGATCAATATTATGGTACTCAAGCGGACCGCTTCCGATTACGAGTGGAAACATAACCATCAGCCATCAATGCAGTCCAAGCCGAAAAAAGATAAAACTATTGCCATTGTTGGTGCTGGTCCGGCCGGGTTGGCTGCTGCCTACTATCTTGCCCTTGAGGGCTACCCCTGTACAATTTATGAAGCATTACCGGAAGGGTTTGGCGGCGGCATGATTGCTGTTGGTATCCCCGCTTACCGGATGCCGCGACATATTCTACAACGTGATATCGATATTATCTGCTCCATGGGTGTTGAAATTATTTACGATACCAGAGTCGGAACCGATATCAGTCTGATGGAACTAAAAGATAAATTTGATGCCGTTCTTCTCGCACCGGGTGCTCACAAGTCGAAACCGATGGGTGTTGAGGGTGAAGATGAGGGGTATAGTGGCTTCCTCGAAGGTGGAATCGAGTTTTTGCGCGAAGCCTATCTGGGTAAACCGACCGGCATGGGGAAGAGAGTCTGTGTCGTTGGTGGAGGTAATACCGCTATTGACTGTGTCCGGGTTGCCTTGCGCGAGGGTGCTGAAGAATCAATCTTGTTGTATCGTCGAACTCGCAATGAGATGCCTGCAGACGTTTGGGAGATTGATGGGGCTGACGAAGAAGGTGTCCAGTTTGAGTTCCTGGTGCTGCCGAAGAAGATTGTGGTCAATGAAAATCGCCAGGTCACCGGGGTTGAATGTTTAAAAATGAAATTGGGTGAGCCTGATGATTCGGGTCGCCGCCGTCCACAGCCAATTGAGGGCAGTGAGTTTGTCGTTGAGTGCGACACGTTGATTCCGGCTATCGGTCAGGATCCTGACCTCTCTTTTATTACGGAAGATACCGGAATAAAAATTACCCGTTGGAATACCGTTGTCACCAAGTATGTTCCGCTGAAGAATGCTGCAGATCGCGATCTGAATGATGAGATGGGTAATCCGCTGTCCCGGACCCTGCTGACCGATATGGATGGTGTGTTTGCTTCCGGTGATGCTGAGATTGGCCCACTGACAGTTGTCGCCTGTGTCGGTAATGCTCATCGTGCTGCTCATGTGATTCAACGCTGGTTGGAAGAGGGCGAAGCCTACCTGACCGATGAAGATTTCCATACCGATATTTTGTCGAACCTGGGCGTTTACGATAAGAACGAAGAGGTTCCCTGGCTTGATGCTGTGCAACGTTTTGATCAACATGAAATTCATGGTAAAGAGCGTGCCAGTGAGGGGAACTACAATGAGGTTGAGCTTGGTTTTTCTGACAGTGAAGCGGTTATGGAAGCGGAACGTTGCCTACGATGTTACCGTGTTTCGATGATTGCTGTTTAACGTAAAAATTTAAAAGCTTGTTCTTAGGGCAGATTGGTTCATGGACCCGAGTGAATTAGCCAGTATTCGAGGTGAAAATAATATGGTCAACCTGACGATAGACGGTAAGTCGGTAAGTGTTCCCGAGAACACCACAATTCTTGAGGCCGCTCGACAAGTCGATATTCATATTCCAACCCTCTGTTGGTTAGAAAAAATATCGACAACAGGTGCTTGCCGAGTTTGTGCAGTGGAGATTGAAGGTGTTGATCGTCCCATGACCGCCTGTAATACTCCGGTCAAAGAGGGGATCAACGTTACTACGCAGTCGGAGAAGCTGGCCAAAACCCGGAAGCAGATCATGGAATTGATTCTGGTAAATCATCCTCTCGATTGTCCGGTTTGTGATGCTGGTGGTGAGTGTGACTTGCAGGATATCTGCTATGACCTCGATGTGGTTCGTCAGGAGTTTCAGGCTGATGATGTCAACCCGGCAACCATCAACCATTGGCCGTTGATACAACAAGTGCCGAATCGTTGTATTCTCTGTGAAAAATGTGTCAAGGTTTGTCACGAACTTATCGGGGCTGATGCCCTGTTTGTCAATGATAAGGGTGATCGGGCTTTTATTGATAAAAAGGTGGAGAACTGTACTTACTGTGGAAATTGTGTCGCCGTTTGTCCAACCGGAACGATGATTTCCAAACCGTTTAAATTTAAGGCCCGCCCCTGGACACTGCGTAAAATTCCATCTGTCTGTACCTATTGTCCAAGCCAGTGCCAGATCGATCTCAATGTTCTGAATAATAAGGTATTGCGGGTTACTTCCAATGATGAAGGGACAACCAATAAGGGGACTCTCTGTGTTGGTGGTTTCTTTGGCTACGGCTACATCAATCATAAAAAACGTTTGAGTACACCTACCGTTGGGCAGAATCCCGCCTCTTGGGATAAAGCCTTTGACCGGGTTGTCTCTGAGATTGAGCGAATTAAGCAGGAGAGTGGATCCGCCGCTATTGCCGGATTCTCTTCCCCCCGTTTGACCAATGAAGAGAACTACCTGTTCCAGAAACTCTTCAGGGTGGCAATCGGGTCAAATAATATCGATTCTGAAGCTCGTTTTGGTGCATTGCGCTCACTGCAGGCCCTCGATAACGGCCTTGGTTTGCACGGCTCCAGTAACCGGCTGGCAGCGATTGGTCGTGCTGACGCAGTGCTGGTTTTTGCTGCCAACCCGACAGCGGAAGCTCCCGCAGTGGATTGGCAGATTCAGGATGCGGTACGGCGCAGTAGTGGTAAACTGGTTATTGCCAATATGCGCACTATTCACTTGACCCAATTTGCAGAGAGCCAGTTGAACTATAAGCCGGGCAGTGAAGTCGCTCTGGCAAGCGGTCTTGGGCGATTACTGCTGGATCGGAATTACCTTGATGAGGATGATCTGACCCGGACCGTTGCAAATCTTGAAGAATTGAAAGCTGATCTGGCTGCCGTTGATCTGGATAAAGTGGTTGAGGAGACAGGCCTTAGCCTTGGAGCCTTGGAGCAGGCAGCTGATATTATCGGGCAGGCAGAGAAGGTTGTGGTGATTTTCGGTTCCGATATCTGTAAATCAGCACTCGGTATTGAAAAATCAGCCGCAGTTGCTAACTTGGCAATTCTCAGTGGGGCTCTGCGCTCTGAAGGTGGGATCTTCCCGCTGGATGAAAAAGGGAACACTCAGGGGCTTCTCAATATGGGTGTTTATCCGGAAGAATTGCCCGGATTTCAATCCTATGCTGAAAATAAAGCTAAATTTTCCAAAGCGTGGAACTGTGATCTCCCCGATGGTGGTTTTGACGCCGAAGGTATTTTACAGGGGATAGAGAGCGGAACGATTCGTTTCCTCTATCTGGCCGCCACCAACCCGCAGAATTTCCCGAACAGCAGTCGCTGGATAAAAGCTCTGGAAAAAGTAGAGGTTCTGGTGATTCAGGACATTTTCCCCTCAGAAATAACCCGTCTGGCAACAGTTGTTTTACCGGGGTGCTCTTATGCTGAAAAAACCGGAAGCTTTACCTCTCTTGATCATGTTGTGCGTAGCTTCAACCAGGCTATCCGGCCGGTCGGGGAGAGCCGTGAGGACTTGGAAATTTTTGCTGAACTCTATGGGCGGCTGAATAAAACCCCTTACACTTTGAGTCAAACTGATCTTTTTGCAGAAATCTCCAAGTTGACAGACCTTTATGCTGCCGCTGAACTTCTGGAAGATGAGCGTCACACCTGTCTGTTGCCTTTGCCGAAGGTTGCTGATCAGAGTCTTAAGTATCAATTAATCACGGTAGATGGTGCTAGAGATGGACTGCAATTGTTAACCGGGACCTCGGCCGGACATTTTGGGACAACCTCGACCTGGGCACCTGCCCCGCTGGAAGTGGAACCTGAAGGGGTTCTCTGGGTGAATGGAGAGGATGCCAAGACCGCAGGAGTTGTTGATGGTGAAGAACTCAAGCTGACCAGCACTACTGGGTCAACTGTTGGCAAGGTTCTTGTCAGCGAGGCTGTTCCATCAGGATTGATTTTTGCGCCAAACAATTTTACGGCACTGGGGATTCAACAGTTAATGTCTGACGGCGACAATCTCACCGCCGTTAAGATGGAAAAAATCTGAAAATAAAATACAATTTTTGTTATACGCCCCGGAGCAGAGTTTCCGGGGCGTTTTTTTATTTCCCCACTTTTCCAGATGGTTTTCATCCGGTGAAAACTGACTTGACTCTTTCTCTCTCCCTGTGGTACTTAAAGTCCGCTTTTACGGTAGTTTCCGCATTGTGGTGTGCCTCTGAATGGCTGAAGATAAAAGACAATTATATAAGAGCCTTGGCTTTCTTTCCAGCGTTGGGATTTCTCTTGTCGCTTCAATTCTTATCGGTTTGGCGATGGGAGTTTATCTCGATAAGTGGTTGGATACACAGCCTCTTTTTACCCTTATTATGTTGTTAATCGGTGTCATCTCAGGGTTTCGTAATGTTTATATCCTGACCACCAGAGAGTTGAAGCGGCAAGAATTGGAAGATAAGCCATCCAGTGGTGATCATGCCTCTTCAGGATGATCAATTATTGGCGGAAATGGCTCGCCGTAACTGGATCATACTGCTGGTATTGGTGCTGATCAGCCTGTTTTGGCAGTCGCTTCCGGTCACCATGGGGGTGCTCTCAGGCGGGGTTTTGGTGATTATTAATTATCGCTGGCTGGATCGTTCATTGTTTAAGTTGCTGGGTAATCCACACCCTGCGATGCAAAAAGGTTTTAAACGGAATTATCTGTTCCGGCTGGCTTTTATTTCGGGTTCAATTTATATACTTCTGGTACGTGGCGGCGTTCACCCTCTGGCGCTGGTTGTTGGACTATCGGTCGTTGTTATCAATCTCGCAGTGACAACCGCTAAGCGGCTTTACTGAAGGTACAAAAAATAGGAGAGTTGACACCATGATCCATCCGTTTTTATTTTTGCAGTGGATTGAAGAGCAATTGCACCTCCATATTGGAGAGCACGTCACCTACACCTGGCTGGTGATGGCAATACTGATTGTGGTTTCCTTTCTGGCAACAAAATCAATCTCCATGATCCCCTCAGGGGCTCAGAATTTCCTGGAAGTCGTGGTGACCGGTATTGATGGTTTGATTGAAGAAACTATGGGGAAAGAGGGGAAAGCATATTTTCCTCTGATTGCCACGATTGCCCTGTTTATTCTTGTCTGCAATCTGATTGGTCTGGTTCCTGGATTTTATCCTCCGACGGCCAATCTTAATACGAATGCTGCTATGGCATTGGCGGTTTTTGGGATCACTCATGTGGTTGGATTCAGAAAGCATGGGATCGGTTATCTTAAACATTTCATGGGGCCAATTATCTGGCTGGCTCCTTTGATGTTTGTCATTGAAATTATAGGTCATATGGCTCGTCCGCTGTCATTGACTTTGCGTCTTTTCGGCAACATGTACGGTCATGAAATTGTCCTGATGATCTTCCTGGCATTGGTGCCACTGTTTTTGCCAATTCCAATGATGTTGATGGGTGTGTTGATTGCTTTAATTCAGAGCTTTGTTTTTACCTTGCTGGCAATGATTTATATTGCCGGAGCGTTGGAAGAGGCTCACTAATCATATTAATTGCGCTTTTCACAGGGGTGGAGAGCAAGTCCTATATATTTAGGAACAATAAAACTGGAAACAAGGAGAAAGAAAATGGAATTTTTTGCTTGGTGTATGATGGCGGCTGGTCTGGGTATGGGTCTTGGTTCAATCGGTACCGGTATTGGTCAAGGTCTGGCTATTAAGGCTGCTTGTGAGGGCGTTGCCCGTAATCCGGGTGCTTCTGGTAAAATTATGACCACCATGATGATTGGTCTGGCGATGATCGAGTCCCTGGCCATTTATGTTTTTGTTGTCGCGATGATTATTCTTTTTGCTAACCCCTTTACTGATCATGTTCTTGCCCTTCTGGCTCATTAATACTGTTCTACAGAAATAATAAAAAAGGCGACTCCACAAAGGGTCGCCTTTTTTGTATTGTCCTTCCAGTTAAATTCTATCAATTTTCAAAAATTATCGTTTTGTTGCGCTGTTCCACCCATATTCCCTACATATTCTGGGGATTTTTTGTTGCAATAAGTTGATGATGAAGGTAGAGTTCGCTCTTGTATGACAAAAATATACACCCGTAGGGACTGTGGAACTTCTATTAACGTGGAAGAAGATTTTGACTGTTTGATGCCACTCAGACAGTCAAAGCTGTGAAAAATTAACAGCTTTTCAGACGGGACAGCCCACCTGATTCATTTTCAAGTTTTGCTTGATGGATATTTATCTAAGGAGAGGTTTAATGCGTAAATTCCTGTTTTATTCAGTGCTGTTGTTGGCTTGTTTTTGGAGTACCCAGTCGATCGCCATGGGGTTGATTGCATCTCCGGAAGCTTGTTTAGAGTGTCATGATGATGTGATAGAAGCTGAAGATTTCGCTGCTTCAGTTCATGGCACAAACGGTTGTGTCGCCTGCCATATTGAGTTGACTAATATCGATGCCCACATGGAAGGTGATCTGATGCCCGGGCCGGTTGATTGCGCCCGCTGTCATAATCAGGAATTTAAGGAATATTACGATAGTGCCCACCGTTTTGATCATGTCAATATCAATTTAACCTGTACCTCCTGCCATCAAGATATCCATGAAGTGACCTCTTGGAAGGGCGACAAACAGCAGGCTAACGCAATCTGCATAAGTTGTCACACCACCCCGGCCGAGGAGTATCACACCTCCATCCATGCCAAGGGTATTGAAGCGGGTAATCCAGATTCTGCTGCATGTATTGATTGTCATGGCATTCATGCTGTTGCATCCGTTACCGATATGGATGCTCGGGAAAGGGCGCTATTTCGTACTGAGCCGTGCATGACCTGTCATGCTGATGAAGAGATGATGCACAAAAATGAGGTCTTTCCGGTTGCAGTTGATACCTATCTTGAAAGTTATCATGGTAAGAACTTTCATCTGGGCTATCCGGAAAAAGTTGCTGGTTGTGCTGACTGCCATACCGCACACCAGGTTTTGCCAAATGAGGATCCCGCTTCAAGTCTCAATTCAGAAAATCTGGTTGTTACGTGTGCCAAATGTCATGAAAATGCCACTAACATGTTTGTCCAGTTTTATTCCCACGGGGATATGACCGACAGAGCCAATTATCCAATTCTCTATTACACCTACATCGCTATGAGTTTGCTGTTGGTTGGAACTTTTGGGGTTTTCTGGTTCCATTCCCTGCTCTGGATGTTCCGTGGTTTTATTGAAAATAATGAGAAGAAGAAGGCCCTTGCAGCAGGTGGGCAGCTCCACCATATCGAAAACCCACATAAGATCTATCGTCGTTTCACCAAGGTTCATATCTTCATGCACCTGCTGGTTATTACCAGCTTCCTGTTGCTGTCGCTGACCGGATTGCCGGTGAAATTCTCCGATCAGGCCTGGGCAAAAGTGTTGATGGATTTCTTCGGTGGATCGGCAAATGCAGCGTTACTGCATCGCCTTGGTGCTGCAATCACCTTTTTATATTTTGGTATGGCACTGGTAAAAAGTGCCAAGTTCCTGTTCTATAAGCTGCAGTATCCGGCAGAATTTTTCCAGAGACTGTTCGGACCTGAATCGCTCTGTCCGAATTTACGTGATATTAATGATGTCACTGCGATGGTGCGCTGGTTCCTGTTCCTGGGACCGAAGCCGACCTTCGAGCGTTGGACCTATTGGGAAAAATTTGATTTTCTTGCGGTATTTTGGGGTATGTTTGCCATTGGCGGCTCTGGATTGATGCTGATGTTCCCTGAATTCGTTGGTGCGGCACTACCGGGCTGGGTTTTCAATGTTGCGACAATCATCCACTCTGATGAAGCACTGCTGGCGACCGGGTTTATCTTCACTGTCCACTTCTTCAATACTCATGGGCGGCCAGAAAAGTTCCCGATGGATTTTGTTATCTTCAATGGCGAGCTGCCGAAGGAAGAGTTTGTTGAAGAACGCGGTGATCAGTGGAAGCGCTATGAAGAAGAGGGAACCCTCGAGCAATATGAAGTTGAAAAAAGCAGTGGTGCTCTCTACGATTTCATCTTCAAAGGGTTTGGTTTTAGTGCGGTACTGATAGGGGTAGCATTAACATTGCTGATGATTTATGCTTTCACTGTTGGTGGACACCATTTTTAACCCATTACTTTGTTAAGTAGTAATTAAGGGGCTGCCACTTGGTAGCCCCTTTGTTTTTGGACCTGATTTCGCGAGTATACGATGACTTTTAAAGACCTGATCTGGCCGCTGATAGCTTTTTCTTCCTATATTGTCGGTGGTATCCTAACCTTTGGTGGAGTTGCCCTGATTCTATTTATGCGCGGGAAGGATATCTGGGGTTGGGGAGAAGGTCATGCGCTGGGTTACTTATTCGTTTGCATCGGCTTGCTGCTCTCAATTTTAGGTGTCCTGATTATGCGGATTTTACGCAATAGAATCTGAAGTATTTTAAAGGAGAAAACATGGCTGATATAAAAGATAAATTTTGGCTTGATGCTGAAAAGGCTGTTTTGCTCGTCATTGATGTCCAGGAGAAACTGGTTCCGGCGATGAACCCTGATTTGTACAATCAATTGATTGACCATGCAAAGTTATTAATTGAGGGATTCAAGGGGTTGGGTTTGCCGATTATTGCAACGGAGCAATATTCAAAGGGGCTTGGCCATACCGTGACTGAACTGGCTGGCGCAACTGAACCGACCTGTATCGAAAAAATGGCTTTCAGCTGTTGTGGTGATGAGAACTTTATTGCGGCATTGGAAAAAACCGGAGCGCAGCAGGTTCTGATTGTTGGAATGGAGAGTCATGTCTGTGTTTTCCAGACGGTTCTTGATCTGCTTGACCGTGGTTATGTCGTCCATCTGGTGAGTGATGCTATCAGCTCCCGGTTTAAAAGTGATTACGATAATGCAATCAGCACAGCTGCTCGTGCCGGTGCGGTCATTACGACAACTGAAACCGCCCTCTTTCAACTGGTGAAGGTTGCCGGGACCGATGGTTTTAAAATCATTTCAAAGCTGGTTCGGCAGCGAACCATTTGATGGCTGAGCTGACAGCTACCCAGCAGAACAGCTTACAGAGTAAGTTGTCTGAACTAAAAGAAGAGCTGGAGGTCCTGCTGGCCAGTTCTTCGGCGAGTAGTCAGACGGTTGATCTCGATCAGCCTATCGGTCGGCTCTCACGAATGGATGCTCTTCAGCAGCAGGCTATGGCAAAGGCCAATCGGGCTGGCCACCAGATGCGCTTGACTCTGGTTGATGCCGCATTGATGGCGATCAAAAGAGGGTGTTATGGTGAGTGTCGTCGTTGTGAAGAACCGATTGGTTTCTCCCGTTTGAACGTACGGCCTGAATCCCCCTTCTGTTACGAATGCCAGGAACAGAGCGAAAAGATAAGATAATGTCGAATATTGTCCTTATTATACTCATGGCCATTGGTGGTGTTGCCGTGGCAATGCAGCCTTCGATTAATGCTCGATTGGCAGAAAAAACCGGTTTTCTCGAAGCGGCGACCGTCTCTTTTGCCGTGGGCACCCTGGTTCTGTTGCTGGTTTCTCTGACCAGTGGGCAGGGAAGTTTCCGCCGTGTTCCCGATGCTGATTGGTGGCAATTATCGGGTGGCTTATTTGGAGCATTTTTTGTAACAATGACAATTGTTGGTGTCCCGCGTATCGGAACCACAGCGGTATTAGCTTTAACCATAGTTTCTCAATTAACTGCCGGGTTGGTGATGGATCACTACGGCTTATTTGGAATGCGTGGTATCCCCATAGACTATAAACGCTTGCTGGGAGTCGTACTGCTGTTGGCGGGAGTTTTCCTTATTTGCCGGCGCTAGGAGGCTGTGTCGGACTTTACAAGAATTGACTACGAAGCCACCGGTTTAGTTCATATCTCCGATCCTTTTCGACAAATAGCTATGGCTATTCGCTCTCAAACAATCAAAATTCTCCCCTTAAACATTCATTTTCTTGCTACGATCCGAAAACCCGACAGGCTCCTGGGAGACTGTTGCTGAGCTGGTCTCCTCACCGTTCATTTTTTAAATAATTCCCTGTAGCGGACCACCGTTAACCGCTAACTGGTTGACCTGCTCTTCAATTGCGGGATCGTCAATCAAAGGTGGTGCATGGTGTGGTTTGCTGCGGGCATCGATAATCAATGACCCTGAACAGCCCCAATGTTTTGCCTGGGAAAAACTCTCAATACCGTAACTATCGGTCGCTGGATTGGAACGGGTAAAACAGGTCCAGAGCCAATTATTTAGAGCGGCAGCACAAAACCGACTGTCATCGACAACCAGGATCAATGGGAAAGTGTTGATCGGATCATCGGCTGTATATTTTTTACTGAAGCGCAGCAGATTAAGATCCTCACCGGGGAGATACTCTTTGCATGGTGGCCCCTGAACCAGGAGAACCCCAGGTAGGGCGATC
>Ga0164318_10006737_pt1 | contig 11117 bp, 10 predicted proteins | sample GuaBasSedimGuay9_FD_113734 | JGI IMG/M metagenome (GOLD analysis project Ga0164318, IMG submission 113734) | Subseafloor sediment microbial communities from Guaymas Basin, Gulf of California, Mexico - Guay9, Core 4571-4, 0-3 cm | ecosystem: Environmental > Aquatic > Marine > Hydrothermal vents...
AAGCAGATTCTGGACAATAGCCTTACTTCGCTTGGCTTGTGCCTCAATGTACGATACATAGCGGATATATCCTTCAAGGTCTTTATTGGACCCTTCCTCCTCAATGCTCTTGTTCATCTTCTCCAGTGCAAACTGAGCATATCCCAAAATGCCACCAAGCGGGTTATTAAGTTCGTGTGCTACTCCAGCGGCCAACTGGCCAATGGCGCTCATTTTCTCAGATTGAACGAGATGCGACTGGGTTTCCTCCAGAGCAAGCGTTCGCTCAACAATCTTTTCTTCAAGATTGCGGTTGTATTCTTCGATTTCATTCCGCGATTGCCGCAGTGACTCTATCATTTTGTTGAACGTGTTTGCCAGATGTCCGATTTCGTCTTTCTGGTCAATATCTACTGATTGAGAGAGATCTCCGTGACTGACCTTGTCTGTCACTTCCACCAACATACTAACCGGTTTGGTGATAACACGGATCAACATAGTTAAGATTAAAATTGCCATTGCAAGGATCAGGATGGTCGTGATAATAGCGCCGTTGCGAGCAGCCGTTATTGATTCATTTACTGATTGCAGTGAAAGGACAAGCTTAATAGATCCAATCACTTCTGTGGTGTACTTTTGGCTGCTGGATGACTTATACCCTCCTGTCATCCCAAGTGTTTCTCTACTGAGTGTTTCCTTGCGAGAGACCACGGGAGTATTCAATTCGATGAATTCTTCACCGCTATTAAGCTTAACATAGTATTGGCGGCAATGATTATGAAGAGAATCATGAGGTTTTATTTTATTTGATTCTGCAATATCAAGTACGTCCCAGTCACCTAAACTGGCAAGGGAAACACCTTCATTATTGGAGATTGTCGCATATTTAAAATCGGCAAAACTGTTCAAAACCGAAATGAGTTCATCGAGTTCATACTTTGATTCAAAGAGCACTCCGCTCTCTGCGTTTACAGCCAGGATGTGAATCATGGTCTCACCGTTTGTCAGTAACTCCCGACGATAACTATCAGCCTGCCGTTCGATCAGGTAGGCATTGGTAATCAGCATGAAAAACACGAGCATGACTGACACGGACAGTATGAACTTGGTTCGCAATTTGAAATTATGGAGGTGATCGAAAAAGCTCATCGATACACCTCCTTAGCTATTGCTATCAGATCTTCCGGAATCTCAATGTTAATGTGATGGGCTGTTTTCTCATTGTAATGGAACCAGATAACATCCACAGCCGAAACTTTTATCTTCCCCGGAACTTCACCCGCAAGTACACGATTTACAATTTCACCGGCCTGCTGGCCAACCGCTTTGTAGTCGAAATCGAGTGCAAATAAAGCTCCAGATTCTACGACATACTTAGAGAAACCCATAAACGGGATACCCTTGCGAAGGGCATTAAGCAGGATATATCTGGTTGATTTTGGACTAAAAAGTTCCGGATCAGCCACCGACCAGATACCATCAACACCCCCTGCGAGAGAATCGAGGGCTGCCGGTATCTGTTTTTCATCTTCGATTTTGATAGCTTTAAGAGATAACCCCATGTCCTGAGCCACAATCCTGGCCGAGGAAATAAGATTGGCTGTGGCGCTGGTGTACATGACACCGAGTTTCTGCATGTCAGGGACTATCTGCTTGAAATACTTAAACTGAATGTGGGTAGGAATATCCAGCGAAGCGCCGGTGATATTCCCTCCCGGCCGATTGACAGATTTTGTAAAGCCTGAAAGGACAGGATAAAGGACCCCCGCAAACACAATCGGGATATCTTTGAACTCATTTTTAGCAAATTTGGTAGCGGGACTTCCAATGGTGAGAACCAGACGTGGTGACAGAGACCTTATTGAATCAATTATTGGTTTGGTATCATTTTGGCTCTGAGCTAGGCAAAATTTGTAAAAGGTTACATCTTGGTGAGCTCGGGATATAACTTTTCTGGCGCCGTGAAGCGTCCGTTGGGTAGAGGTTAGCGAATCGCTTATAAGTACAGCGATTGGCGTATCGGCACGAACCGGTTCAGTAACGCCGGAGATGCCGAAAATCAGTGCGGCGAACCAGAATGAAAGATGTCTTGTCAGACCGATCATTAGATGAGTGCAAACTCCTAATCATCCTGAGATTAATACACTATAGGCAGAAGCACCCTACCTAAAGTGATCTCTAATGTAATATCTAATCATATCGGCGGTTTTCAACATAACTTGATGAAATTACCCCCTACAAGATAGACTTTGTCTGTTTCCTAATCCCGCAGATAGTGCCTGATTCAGGTGTTATCTGGTTGGATGACTATTGCTGAGATACAAGCTCACAGTCATGGAGAACGTGAAAGAAATCTGGTTGAATACCGGAAGTGGTTGTGGCACTGCTGCTGCGATGTTTTCGCAATTACTCGGTTGTGCTGACAACCAGATCAATTTCTGTGCCAACGTCGAGTTCTGCTCCAGTTGGTTCGGACTGTTCTAAAACAGTTTCCGGCAAATAGTTCTCATCGGTGCGATAGGTGATTATACCCTGCTTGAGGTTCTTGTCTTCCAGTTTTATTACTGCTTGGTCTAACATAAGACCAACCACACTTGGCATATAAGTAAAATTGGAGGCTCGTCCACGGTTGACCATCAGGTTGACCGGCGAACCCAAGGGGATTTCAGTTTCCACTGCAGGATATGAAAAAACAACAACCCTCTCCGGTAACGTATCGGAAAAAGCCCAGGCGATCTCACCGAGAGTAAGTCCAACTGTTTCCAGATCAAGCATAGCCTGACGTACGGATTTGCCGCCAAGAAACGGGATTGACACCAGTTTCTGACCAGCCGAGACGACGAATTTTATTGTCCTACCGGATTTTACCTTTGTACCATTAAGTGGAAATTGGTTAAGGATAAGTCCCCTAGTTTTGCCCGGGGAATACTCATGAGAGGAAATTTCGTGTTTGAGACCAAGTTCACTGAGAGATATCTGTGCCTCAATTACAGTTTGACCGGTGAAATCGGGGAGGGGAAACTCGCTGCCATGTCGAGTGATCATCATCATGACTAAGTCATCTGTGATCCAATAAGCCAACAGCAAACAGACCAATGGCACAATCAGCCACAATGTAAGCCGTCGTTTCAAGCTTCCCGGTGGCAGCCAGTTATACAGGAATCCTTGTGGTTTGCGTTGTCCTTGATTCAATCGCGAGGCTCGTATCGGTGACATATTGTTTTCGAATACCTTTCTTTAATAGTCGATCTAGTCGAAAAACCCATAGTTTCGACATCAAGCTAAAAACCAATCATCCCCAAACTCGTGAAACAGCAGACCTTGAGTCCGCTGAATAACAGGTGGAAAACAAGCTCCACTCTACTTATATCAAATATCTCCTCAACCTTTATACTATATTAGCTTTGGAAAATACGCCAACGAAATCAACATTAAAAAAAGTTCGCCTTGTTGAGGGACTCATTAAGTTAGGGTTTGTTGAAAAAGTATCCTAAGTGCATGTTTGTTGAGAGTGCGGTTTTGAGAACGGGCGACGTAAGACCGTCCTCTACGCGGGATTTCAATCCCCTCTCGCGAAGGGGCGGGGCTTGTCTCCGTCCTCATTGAAACGATGATTGGGCTTTTTCAACAAGCCCGGTTATGGTGGGGTTTAGCGTTCTGAAAATATCTGCCGGTACTGTGCAATCGACCTTGAAATATCTCTTTCATTCTGTATATTATCTCGCTGTTGTAATTTGTTTACAACCTTTGCAGAAAGGATATTTATATGTCTATTGTTCGACCATTTAGAGGTCTTCGTCCACGTCCGGAGTATGCTGCTACTGTTGCTTCACCTCCCTATGATGTTCTCAGTAGCGATGAAGCTCGGGCAATGGTTAAAAATAATCCCAATTCCTTTTTGCGAATCAACAAACCGGAAGTAGATTTTGAATCTGGAGTATCGCTGTACAGTGACGAAATCTACCAACGCGGGAAACAGAATCTCCAGCGACTTACTGACGAAGGAATTATGTGCCGCGATGAGAAGCAGTGTTTTTATCTTTATCGTCTTACATGGATGAATCAAAGCCAAACGGGCTTGGTCGCATTGACTTCCTGCGAAGAATACAACCAGGGAAAGATTAAAAAACACGAACATACTCGTCCGGATAAAGTCAATGATCGGGCTAATCACATCCAGGAAGTTGCTGCCCAGGTTGGTCCGGTATTCTCGATTTTTCGCGATAACCCGTACATACAAGCGCTCTTTGCCGGCATTGTCGAATCGCCTCCCGACTACGATTTCACCAGCGAGGATGATGTTCGTCACGAGATGTGGGTTGTCGACAATGCAGATATTATTGACAACCTGGTTACAACGTTTGGAAAACTGGACGCTCTGTATATCGCTGATGGTCACCACCGCTCTGCGGCTGCTTCCGAAGTAGCTCGTCGAATGAAGGAACAAAATCCTAACCACACCGGTGACGAACAATACAATTTTTTCCTCAACGTTATTTTCCCCGACAGCGAACTTCGTATCCTTCCTTACAATCGCGTTGTTAAAGGTCTCAATGGTATGACAACTGATGAGCTTCTAACGAAACTAAAGGATGCCTTCGAAGTTACACCTCAACCAAAAGCGGTCGACCCTGAGAAACCTTATCATTTTGGGGTTCTCTGCCAAGACAAGTGGTATTGCCTGACTGCGAAAGAAGGTACATTCGACACAAGTAATCCGGCTGACTCTATTGATTCAGCAGTGCTGACCGCCAATCTTCTTAGTCCGGTACTGGGTATCGAGGATATCCGCACCGACAAGAATATCGATTTCGTTGGCGGTATTCGCGGTGTACAAGAATTGGAAAGGCTGGTAAAGTCTGGCGATTTTGATATTGCTTTCTCGCTTTATCCGGTTACAGTGTCTCAGTTACTGGCAGTGGCTGATGCCGGAGAAGTGATGCCTCCCAAATCAACCTGGTTCGAGCCTAAACTGCGTAGTGGCATGGTAATAAACTTGCTTGATAAATAAATATAAGAGGGTAATTACAATGTTGATTCTAATTTCTGATGCGTTCGATGACTCGCTTCCGGGGATTCTCTCTCAGTATGGCGAGGTAACTGACGACAAGGGTCGCATAGCTGAAACTGATATTGTTCTCATTCGCAGCAAAACCAAAGTGACGAAAGAGTACATTGATGCTGCTCCCAACCTCAAGATGGTTATCAGGGGAGGAGTTGGGCTGGACAATGTCGATCTGGTCTATGCGAAGGAAAAAGGCATCGCTGTTCACAATACTCCCGAGGCATCCTCGGCAGCGGTAGCAGAGATGGCTTTCGCTCTGATGATTGCTCTTCCCAACCATATAACCAAAGGTGACGCTTCAATGCGCGAGGGGAAGTGGATCAAGAAAGAACTCAAACGGACGGAGCTAGCTGGCAAGACGCTTGGTATCCTTGGTCTGGGACGCATTGGGCTGGCTCTGGCCAAGCGGGCGAAGCTGTTTGGAATGCGGACTATTGGATGGCACCCCGATGTCTATTTCACCGATTGGGCTGAGATTATTCCCACTATGGAGGAAACAGTTGCTCAATCCGATTTTGTCTCCCTGCACATGCCGCTAATACCGCAAACCAAAGGGATAATCAACAAAGACATGCTGGCTAAGTTCAAAGACGGCGCCTATCTCATCAATACTGGACGGGGTAAATGCGTAATTGAAGAAGACATAGTCGAAGCCCTCAAGAGCGGCAAGTTGGCCGGGTTCGCCACCGATGTCTGGTATAGCGACCCACCGGAGAACTCTCCATTGTTTGACGCTCCCAATACCATCTTTGCGCCACATATAGGCGCATCGACGGAAGAAAACATGAAACGTATCGGCGTAATCATTGAGCGTCTGGTCAGCGACTTTGCTGCAAAACAATAAATATAAATGAAAAAACGCATTAAGCACGAGGTATAATGATGGCTAACAGAGTCTTTAATTTCAATCCCGGCCCGTCCACACTGCCGTTGGAAGTTCTCAAGATCGTTCAGGAAGAATTGCTGGACTATCGGGGCACGGGCATGTCGATTATCGAAAGCTCGCATCGTTCCCCGGAATATGACGAGATTAACGAAACGGCTATTACACTGGTACGGGAAATCTTCGGTCTGAACGACAATTATCATGTTATGTTTCTAACTGGCGGAGCATCGCAGCAGTTCTTTCAAATTCCGATGAATTTCCTTGTTGGCGGCAAAACAGGAGCATATATCGACACTGGCACTTGGTCAAATAAGGCTATCAAGGAAGCGAACATTGTCGCCAAAGCATATGTTGCATTTGATGGTAAGGCGGTGGAATACAAGCACATTCCTACTCAGGACGAACTCGATATACCGGCTGATGCCGCCTATCTGCATGTCACGACCAACAACACAATTAAGGGTACCCAGTTTCACTATATTCCGGAGACTAACCTTCCCCTGATTGCTGATGTGTCGTCTGATATCGCTTCGCGCCGCTTGGACTATACCAAATTTATTATGTTCTATGCAGGGTCGCAGAAGAATCTAGGGCCGTCAGGAGTAACTTTGGTCGTGATGCGCGATGATCTCCTGCAGAAGTCTAACGAAGAACTACCAACCCTGCTCAATTATAAAACACAAGCTGAAAAGAAATCTCTATACAACACACCGCCATCCTTCTCTATCTATGTAGTCAAATTAGTTCTGGAATGGATTAAAAAACAGGGTGGTTTGCATGGTATTGAAAAGATCAACGAGAAGAAAAAAGACCTGATCTACGGTGTTATAGATAATAATTCAGACTACTTCAAGGGCACAGTAGAGAAAGAAAGCCGCTCCTGGATGAACCTGACCATGCGGCTGCCCTCGGAAGAGTTGGAGAAGAAATTCATCTCCGATGCCAAAGCGGTTGGATTTGTAGGATTGAAAGGTCACCGCAGCGTAGGTGGCGTTCGGGTCTCATTGTATAATGCGCTCCCGCTGGAAGGTGCGGAAAAACTCGCTCAGTTCATGGAGGATTTCAAGAAAAAGAACTGACAAGTGTTTTTCTGATATCGAAACTTGAGCGATTTCAACGGGTGGTGTCACATGACACTGCTCGTTTTTTTGTAGTATAGCGTTTGTCAGAATAGATTTCTGAGTGAAGAATTAATCCAGCTTGAAGTGATTTTCTCCGATAGGATAATCTGAGCGTTATTTCAACAACTCAACGATGAATTGCGGCAGAGCAAAGGAACCCAGGTGTGTGTCGGCGTTGTAATAACGGCAAGCGAGATTCAGTTTATCGTAACGGTCTCGGTCGAAGTTTTTCAATGGGTCATACTTTTTGCTGCAGAACGCAAACGACCAGAGACCGGATGGATAAATTGGCATAAAGCAGGTGTACATCCGCACAACGGGGAAAATCTGTCGCAAATTGCTGTAGATGGCTTTGACCGTCTCTTGATTGTAGTATGGCGACTCTGATTGCGCCACCATGATACCGTCGTCGTTGAGCCGGTCGAATACTGTCTGATGGAATGACTTCTGGAACAGATCGGCAGCCGGTCCGATCGGATCGGACAGATCAAGCAGGATTAAGTCGTAGCTCTCGGTTGCTTCCTCAATGTAGGCTTTTCCGTCCCGATATACAACTTTAGCGCGCGGGTCGTTGAGTCCTTCGGTCAGATAAGGGAAATGCTTCTTCGCAGTCTCAACAACCATCCTGTCAAGTTCACACATGGTGCAATGTTCAACCTCTGGGTGCTTCATTACTTCGGTGAGTGTACCACAATCACCACCACCAATAATCAGGACTTCTTTCGGGGCTGGATGGACAAACAAGGGAACGTGCGCAAGCATTTCATTGTAGGCGTTGTTGTCCTTATCGCAGACCATAAGCGAGCCATACAGTGACAGAACCTTTCCGAATTCCCCTGTTTCCAAAACATCTATTCGCTGAAACTCCGATTTAATTGACTCTACTATGCGATTTATTTTAACTGTTAAACCTGAAAGTCCATTGTGTAGTTCACGGTACCATACGTCCCAGAGGTCGTCCATTCCTTCTTCATGAACGTACATATCTTTTATTTTTTTATTCTTATCCATCGTCACTCAGTCCACGATTGTATATTCGGGGCGTTTTAAAACATTGAAATCGGAACCGGAAACGGAACAATAAGCGCCGGTAGCAGCAAATATAATTCTATCTCCGACTTCATGCTCAGGAATCATTAAACCATCGTACATCACATCAAAGGAGTCGCAGGTTGGACCGGCAAGAACACTAAGCTTTTGATCGCCCCGACGTGGACAGATTACAGGGTACTGACACTGATCGTAGACGATACCAGAAAACGTGGAATATAAACCGTCATCGAGGTAGTACCATATTTTGCCATCACGAAAAGCCTTGCCAATGATAGTAGTGACCAGTGTCACCGGAGTAGCAGCAATATAACGCCCGGGTTCGCTAACTATTGATATACCCTGCCGTATGTGGTGATCCAGTGCAAAGCGAATAGGTTGACAGAATTCTTCAATAGGAATCACAGGTTGGACGTATTCAACCGGGAAGCCTCCACCTATGTCGAGCAGTTGTGTATTGAATCCGGCCATGTCGAGTTCATTGATCAGTGTGTGGGCCACTTCGATGGCTTTTACGTAACTCTCACTGTTGATGCACTGTGACCCGACGTGGAAACATAAACCATAAAATTCATGTCCCGATTTTTCTATCATGTTCGCCAGCTCGAGCACTTCGTTTTCGGGACAGCCAAACTTATATTGCAGGTTGATGACTGCTGAATGGTTAGTATGATAACGAAACCGAACCAGTAACTTTAGTTTTTTGTGAGTGTACCGGCTAAGTTTGCGGACTTCTTCAGGATTATCGACAACAAATATTTCCAGCCCCTTACTAACGGCATAATCGAATTCTTCAATTGACTTAATGGGATGTGAATGAATCAGTGTGGCAGGGTTGATGTCGGTTACAGTGACGATATCTATCTCGCCGGACGAGCAGACATCGAAATTACCCCCCAGCCGATTAATCTCCTCGATAAACACAGGGTGGTTGTTTGGCTTCATGGTATAGTGAATTGAAACCCGAGGCAGTGCTGCTTTCAGTGCTCGGTAGTTATTTGAAACAACCGAACGAGATATCAATAGCTGTGGCGTGACGAGATTGGGGGAATCAAACAGCTCTTGCAGAAAGGCAGCATCAACTCCACTTCGCTGGACCCGAGAAGCCAAGACAGACAAATCAATATATGGTGTCATATCCCAATCTCCTTCAAACGGTTGATGCAGCTTTGGAGTCGTCAAAGCACATTGACTTGTGGCTGATGAACTCATCGTTATCAGAAGGAATGCCCCGTTTTACCTCTCTCACCTGGACATCTCCAGCTTTCAGGGCGGTTCGGAGCGATTCTAAAGCGCGGTACGGGTCTACATCCTTCCCGCAAGTAAAGAAATCGACTGCGGCATAGCCGTATTCCGGCCATGTGTGAATGGAGCAGTGCGATTCGGCGATCACAACTACACCTGATACGCCTTGTGGATTATAGCGATGAAAAACCGAACGTACCCGGGTAGCTCCGGAGCAGCGAACAGCTTCATTCATACAGCGTTCAAGGAAGTCCAAATCGTCGAGTTGACTTCTGTTACATTGTGATAGTTCAACTACCAAATGCCGGCCGAGTATTTTCATTGTTCGTCGCTCCTTTCCGAATATTTTTTTGCTACATGTGCGGTGGTGAGGTGACCCACAGCAATTCGGCCACTCTCTCACTTTGATTAGATATTTGGTTGATCTGGTTGGCCTCGAAGTAGAAACAATGACGGTGCGGGACTTTGTAGATACTACCATTTATAGTGAGAGTAACAGTACCTTTCAAAACATAACCAAACTGTTCTCCGGGCATCGGTCCAAGTTTTTCGAGTTTTTCACCAGGCTCGAATCGAAGCAAAATAGGATCCATTAAATTATTGGTGGAACCGGGAACCAATAACTCAAAACTGCTAACTCCCTGACCCTCAACTGCTATTCTATTATCTGGATGAAATACTATTCTTGGTAATTCTGGCTCGGAAAAGAAGTCTTTTAGCGACACTCCCAGAGCCTCAAGAATATCAGCCAGGGAATCAAGGTTAATCGAGGTTTGATCGTTTTCCAATTGAGAGATGAAACCTCTTGTCAGGCTAGCTCGATTGGCTAATTCTTCCTGAGTCAGATCCGATGCGAGACGCAATGACTTTAGTTTTTCCCCTATTTGCAACTTCACTTTCTGTATCTTTCCATATTCCTATGTACAGTTAACACTACACTATTGTTTAATAAAGCGTACAGATAATACTGATTAACGAAAACTTGTCAAGTGAATTATAGAGCACTTATTCACAAAAATGACCATTCATAAACCTGCAAAACGTAGCATAGAGAAAATACAATTCTGGGTAGTGTACAATTGAACTGATAACAATATGCAACTGAAATATGTGTAAGTTCATGTCCTTTAAGTACGGTTAAGTATAGTTTTTCAGTTTGTGCTTGATATTATGCTATCCTCGAATACATTAGGATAAAGTAATTGAGGCTGATAATCAGTAGTTACAGGAAATGTTAATATGGCGCAACGTAGAAATATAGGAATAGAGTCTCCCGGCGTAAACGTCGCAGTGATAAAGAAAGACCCCGATGGGTGGAAATTCCTCATATTGAAGAGAGCCCCCAGAGAGTCATATGGTGGTTCATGGGGTTTTATTACCGGTGGCAGAATAGGGAATGAGACCATTGCCCAGTGTGTAACACGTGAGATGGAGGAAGAAATCGGTCTTGCTCCCAGCAGTATGTGGGCAACCGAGTACATTGTTCAGTTCTACGAACCAGAGAATGACAAAATATGGATTCTCCCGTTAATTGTTGCTATCCTTGAGGAAGATGCCGAAATAGTGTTATCTGAGGAAAATACCGAATACCGCTGGTTGCTGCCCAATAAAGCCAAGCATCTGGTAAGTTGGAAAAACCTAGTTCGATCTATAGATGACATTACCGAGGAATTAACGATATTTCCGGCTCGCAACTGGGTTCAGATTCACGTCTGATATAGCGGCGTTTTCATAATATTGCCTAAAGGGTAAATCGAACGGAACCAATGGC
>Ga0164318_10006738_pt1 | contig 11117 bp, 15 predicted proteins | sample GuaBasSedimGuay9_FD_113734 | JGI IMG/M metagenome (GOLD analysis project Ga0164318, IMG submission 113734) | Subseafloor sediment microbial communities from Guaymas Basin, Gulf of California, Mexico - Guay9, Core 4571-4, 0-3 cm | ecosystem: Environmental > Aquatic > Marine > Hydrothermal vents...
CACAACAAAAGGTGCATCCTGAGAAGAATATTGTATGGGAGGGAATCAACATTGGCTCCTCTCCATAATGAAGAAATTCAGTAGCGACTCTTGCTCTTTGAACTCCACATTTTCCTTCTTCCTTCTCTCTATCAACATCGCATCTCCATTCGCAGAAATGGCAATTGTGAAAGATTTCATTTGCAATTTTTTTCTTCAAATCCAGCAAGGAACACTCTCCTTTTTTATGGGAGGGAAAAGAATCATGAATTTTCCACAACTCTTCCTCATTTTCCTTTCCTGTAAGGCTTACAAATTTCTTTTTACATAACAAATAATTGCTTTCTCTCTCCCCCTTCAATATTTTTTCATAGTTAGTGAGCATTTTTCAAATTTAATTTTTTAACATTTCCATAGGGCTTTTCTTCAGCAAAAACTTCCCCCTGAAATTTGTATATTTTTGTGTCATCATCAAGCCATGCATCTGGCGCCAGCCCTGCCTTCATGCAAGTGTGACTCAAAAATTCTTCCTCATTCCATTTATATTCTACAGCAACTTGAGGAAGAAGGAGACCTCTCCATATCCCCTTTTCTGCTATCAATCCATCTTCACCAATTTTAACATGCTCTGGATATTGGGATGGCTTTTCCACTTTTATAAGGACAGGTGGAGTGAGGACAGTCACTTCTATGACAACTGAAGAAAGCTCCTCTTTCCTTAAATCTGGAAATCTCGGATCATGTGTGGCAGAAATGGCTGCTTCTTTTATTGCTTTTTTTAAAGCCATTACTGGCTCAGGTATTCCTATGCACCCCCGCAATTCTTTCTCTGGATAGGTATTGATGGTTACAAATGAACCTGCTTTTTTTTCAAAAACATCCCCAAGTTTTGTTTTTATTTCCTTTCCAGCAACATGGTTCTCTATGACTTCCCTTGCATATCTTACCGCTTTTTTTCCATCTTCTTCTGAAAGCATTTTTTCAACTTTCTATACCCATTTCCTCTTTACTTCTCCCTGCCTCTTGGAGAACTTTTTCTGTTACATAAATGTCGCACCCCTCTCTTACAGCAAGCGCAATGCAATCGCTTGGGCGAGCGTCCATAACGATTTCCTCAGTTTTTCCATTTTTGTTGTACTCGACATACAATTTTGCAAGGAATATTCCCTCACTTATGTCATCAATGACCACTTTTTTTATGGAAGCCCCCATGGAGTTAATTAAATTCATGAATAAATCATGGGTAAATGGTCGATGAAATTTCCTTCCCTCCATGCCATTCATTATGCTTTCTGCCTGCCATGTGCTTATATAAATTGGTATAGCAAATCTTTCCTCCACAAGTATAATTTCAGAAAAATTTTCGGCACTGAAGTAAGAAGGATAAACATCCATTTTTATCAATTTTTCATTCATTTTATCGACGCTAACCTCTTTATCCTATCTACAACGTTTGGATGGGATGAAAATATTTCCATTATCTTTTCAGTTCTGCTCACCTTTGCTTTTTGTGCAAAAGTTTGCACTTCATACATGTCGAGGTGCCCATCTAAATTCAAATCAGCTTGCCTTAAATCAATAACATCTTTTTTGGCAGTAGAAGGATCTGTTGCAAAAAATGCCTTCATCCCCTCTGCCTCTTTCAGCTTCCTTGGGTCAATCTTTGTTGTATCCAAAGTTATTCTGTACAGAGCGGAGGCAAGGGTATATGGCTTGCCCGTAAGCATTGCTCCTCCATAATCAGCGTAGTATTCTCTAATCCTGCTAACATACAAAACAATGAGATTTGTTATGAAATACAAAAAGAAGGCTACCATTGCAATTATTGCCCCCTCACCTCTCCTCCCTCTCCCCCATAGGAAAGACCAGAAAGTGAAGTAGCAGATTAAAGGTATTACAGATAGCATGGTTACAACAACCATATCGCGATGGCGCAAATGAGAAATTTCATGAGCCAGAACAGCTTCCAACTCTTCCTTATTTAACCTTTCAAGCAAAGTGCTGGTGACGCAAACACGTCCGTCTCTTTTGCTCCTTCCAAAGGCAAATGCATTTGGAATTGCTATCCTTGATATGCCAACTTTCGGCATTGGTATATTTGCCTGCATTGCAAGCTTCTCAACAATTCCATATAACAAAGGATTATCCTCCCTTTTAATATACTTCACCCTCATAGTCAACTCAACCATTTTTGGTCCAGCAAAGTATTGTATTAAAACCATAATTACAGCAAGTATTGCGAGAGGCAAGGGATACGCAAATCCTAACAAATAAGCAATGAGAGCAATGAGCCCATAGACTAAGGCAAACATGATTGCAATTGCCAAAGCAAGGCGCAAATGCAATCCAACTGTAGACATATTTCTTACATATCTCATTCAGTAAATAAAACTTTCTCACGTCAGTATTTTACTTCCTTTGGCATCACTTCAAATTCTTCCTTTGAAAGGAGCAGCAATATAATGGCCGCAATGCCTAAAGGAATGCCAATGATGGTAAAAAGACCTGCGATAATCCCAAAGATGGAGCCAATGGCGGCGATGATGAAATGCTTCTTTAGTAGGGCAGCTATTCCTCCTATAGCAGCGATAATTGATGAAATTAATATCACCGAGGAAAGCAAAGGAGCAAAATCAAAGATTTTTATGATTAAACTTTCCTGTGAAACTTCCCCACTTCCTTCTTTCATCACAAATTTTTCTATGCTGAAACTCCATGGCAAAACAAATACTTTCATATTGACTGTCTTATACCCTTCTTTTGTAAGTTTTAATGTTTGCTCCCCAGTTGTAATATTAGAAAGAGAAAATTTTCCTTTTTCATCTGTCACGTCATAAATTTCTGGATATCCAACAACGGAGACAGTTACGCCTTCGAGAGGATTTCCATTTATATCAACAACCTCTCCTTCGAATGTACCCTTAATATCTGCATCTCCCATGAAATCAAAAGCAAAAAATATTGCGGCACTCATAATAATGCCCAATATGAATATAATAAGGAGGAGTATTCCAGCAATCATTGGTTTGGATGAATGGGGCTTTAAATGCAAAGAAGGGGGAACTATGGGCGTTTTCTCTTCCCAACTATATTTTTCATCAACATTTACTTTGAATTGAGCCCCGCAGTTTGGGCATTTTGTTATTTGCTCCCCTGTTGCCCCATCTGGAACTTCCACGATAACCTTTTCCTTACAGTGGGGGCATTTTGTCTTTCCCTGCATTGAATAAAGAATGAAAGCATCATTTAAGTAAATTTCCAAACATTTTTGTATTCAATGTATAATCATATTTTGTGATATATTCAATACTGGAGATTATTTTCTTCCTTCTATTGCCGTTAGTCCTTATCTTGGTAGTGACAATAACATATATCAAGCGTAGGGGAATGTATGCTAAAATTGGCTTTGGTGGAAGGGAAGTTGGATTACTTGTCCTCGGTCCTTTTGCAGCAATGCTTTTTGATTTACCCATCTTTATTTACAAAAATTACTTCCTTGCCATCAATATTGGAGGGGCGCTCATTCCCATCATCTTATCCCTATATCTCATAAAAAGGCTTTATATGCCTCTTTCAAAAGTTATTATTGGCATTGCCCTCGTTTCCATGGCAACATTTTTTGTTACAAAAGTTACGGACATTGGCGTTGTTTCCTATTTCCCTTTTTATCTTTTGCCGTCAATTCTTGCCTTTCTACTTTCCATCCTCCTTTTCTCTCCCCATTCAGAAAAAACACCTGGATATGGATATGCGATAGCAACCATCGGAGTTCTGGTTGGTGGGGATATATTTCACCTGCCAGAAATATTCAGGAAGCCATTTTCTGGTTCTATGGGTGGAGCTGGCTTATATGACATGGTTTATATTGCGGGGTTACTTTCCTTCTGCATAATCATTTTTTTCATGAGTAAGGAAATAAAATATACGCCACATTACACAAAAAAATTGCAAAAGCGTGATTTATATGCCTTGGATAAAAAACAATCCTTCCTCCTCCTCATAAAAAAAGTTGAGGAAAAAGCAGTCGAGTTGGCAAAATGGCATGGAATAGATGCTCCCCCGTCAATAATATTAAAATCTTTGATTGGGGAGAATGCATGGAAAGACTATCTTATAATGAAAAGGAAGAGTAGAAATCCTTCTATGGCCGATGTTGAAAAGGCATGGATAACAGCAAGCATTATTATCTCCGCCATTGAAGAAAAGAAAAAGAAGTGGTATGCAACTACTGTAGAAAGATGCGCATCTTTCCTTTTCGATTTTCTCATCATTGGCGGAATTTCCATTTTATTCTCCATCCTTTTTTACATGAAATTTTTTCCATCCTTCCTTCTTTTCTTTTTCTCCACCCAATTCGTTTATTTTACTTTATTTGAATATTTGAGTGGGTCAACCATAGGAAAAATGGTGATAGGAATAAGTGTTAAAGAGGAAAATATGGAAAAAGCAGAGTTCATGACTTCTTTTACAAGAAATATCATACGCTTTTTGGATATGGCACTTGGCTTTTACTTCATAAGCCTAATCCTCATTAAATTTTCTCCCAAAAAACAGAGATTGGGAGATTTAATCGCTGGGAGTGTTGTAGTAAAGAATATGTAAAGGAAAGGGATATATAAGCATGGATTGGATGATAGCAGTACAGGCAATATGGCTGATATTGCCAGCTTACATTGCTAATTCATCTGCTGTCATCCTTGGAGGAGGAACGCCCATTGATTTTGGAAAAAAATGGAGGGGTAGGAGACTTCTTGGAGATGGAAAAACATGGAGAGGTTTTTTTGGAGGCATTATTGCAGGAATGATTGCTGGATTGGTAATGAATGTTGTTGCCCCAAATACCTTTGGAGAATACCCTTCATTCATTTTCATTATTTTTTCTCTCTCATGCGGCGCCCTTTTGGGGGACATTGCAGAAAGTTTCATAAAAAGACAGATGGGGAAGGAAAGGGGAGAGAAATGGATTCTTTTTGACCAGCTTGATTTTTTAATTGGAGCATTCATTTTTTCCTATATCATGAGTGTAGTTCTGGAAAAATTGGCTTCAAGCGAGAACTGGTTTTATTCCAGTTTTACCATATGGCATATAATATCCCTCCTCATCTTTACTCCTTTACTTCATTATGCAACAAATGTTATTGGCTATTTATTAAAATTAAAAAAGGTTCCATGGTGATGAGATGGAGAATGAGAAGATAAATGAGGAGTTGAAAAAATGGATGGAGGAGCATGGCATTCCCGCTGAGAGAAAAGAAGAAACAGAGGAAGAGGAGATAAAAGGGAAATGCGAGATATGTATGGCAAGAGATGCAAAATATAAGTGCATCAAATGCGGAAAACTTGTCTGTCCATCATGTTATTGGATTATGTTTGGTGTCTGCAGGGAATGCATATCTGAGGACATAATGAAAAAGTGGAGAGAAAGAGGGAAAGATTTGGGCATTGATTGGGTGAAATGATGGTAAGCATATCTATAATCAAATTCCTCCTTTTTTTATTTGTTTTAATCACGCAAATTTCATCATCATTTTATTCAGCAAATGATAATATCACATTCCATGAAGCAAAAAATGAAGAAATGGAGACCATAACCATTGCTCTCTATGATTCCATATCTCCCTCTGTCAATCTTTTGGAAAGAGCATTTAATTATGGATGGGAATCCAATGGTAAAAGATATGAGCTGACTGTTGAAAGAATCGATAACAATGATGTCTTGGGAGGAAGATTAGCTAACTACGATGTTTTTGTTATAGGAGCTAGCGGTCGCCAGTATTTCCATGCCATTACTGAAAAATGGAAGGAAGAAGTGAAAAATTTTATTTACAATGGGGGTGGTTATCTCGGTATATGTGGGGGAGCAAATATTGTTTCTAAGGGTATTGAGCATCCTCGATTTATGCTAGATTTATTGATAAATAAAGCATCCCTTGGCATTGTAAATGTATATCTCAATGATGACCAAGATGGAGAATGGCAGTATCTGTGGAAAGATACAGGAGAGGATCACATACCATTAAAAACATGGATTGATAAAAATTGCACCATTTTCAAAGGATATGAGGGAAAAAGCAGATTTATTACATATGGAGGAGGCCCAGGCATGTATCCTGCAAATGAATCAGCTAATGAAATAAAGCCAATTGCCATCTATCTGGAAGAGCCAATGGATGTAGCACCCCTGCATTACTGGAAATGGATGGGGGAATGGAAAATATCTGGAAATGTGACAACTGATATCAAAAAGCAATGGGCAGGGATTGAGGCAAGATATGGACAAGGGAAAATGATTATCTTTGGTCATCATCCTGAAGTACCTCCAATGATGAATGGAAGTGTAACAGAATTCTTTGGATTTTCAATCTATGGCATATCCCGCTATGTTTACAAGTGGGAAGGGGGAGAGCAAAAAAGCACGGACTATAACTGGTGGATTCTAAGGAGAAGTGTTGCATATGTTGCAGGCTTACCAGAAGAAAGTTTACCACCCATTGAATAATACTGCTAGAGAAAAATTTAATAACAACCTCGAAATTATGGTTTGCCGTATGAATGGGAGAATATGTATATCCTGATAGTTGGGGCAGGGGGTATCGGCCAGAAATTGGCGGAACTTGCCCTGAAAAACAAAGACGATGTCGTTGTCATTGAGAAAGAAAAAGAGAAATGCGAGGAATTTGCGAAGAAATATGATGCCGTTGTTATCAATGCCGATGCAACAGTTAAAGAAACTTTAGAAGATGCTGAAATAGAAAGAGCAGATGCATTGGTAGCGACAGCAGATGATGCAACAAATCTTTTGGTTATATCCTTGGCAAAAAACATGGGTGTAAATGCACTTGTAGCTGTCGTGAGAAATGAAGAGAGCAGACCAATGTTTATAGAAAAGGGGGCAAATATTGTAGGAAACCCAAATGCGATAACTGCAGAGTATCTTTATAGGGCTGTTCAAAGGCCGATGATAAAAGATTTTATGACACTCGGCGGTCAAGCAGAGATATTTAAAATCACATTGCCGGAGGACTCAAAGCTTGTTGGAAAAATGCTTAAGGAAATAAATTTGCCAAAGAGAGTTTCCATTGTTGCAATAGAAAGAAATTCAGATATCATTATACCTGTAGAAGATACACGCCTTGCTGCAGGAGATTCCATTACTGTATTGGCGAGGGAAGATAAAATAGATAAGGCAATGGAACTATTTTGTAAGAAATAATTGAATTACATGAAAGACTTAAAAATTGTTCTAAGGGATACAGGAGCAGTCTTGCTTGCAGTAGGTGTAATCACAGTCATCGCTGCTGTCGTTCCTCTAATAAAAAATTTTGAAAACATTGGAGAGGAAATAGAGAATGTTAAATGGATTTTTTTAACAATGCTCGTATTCCTCGCTGCGGGAGCGCTTTTCCGCTTGATCGGAAGAGGTGAGGGGGAAGTAAAGATAAAGCATGCAATGCTCATTGCAGCATTTTCATGGCTTTTGATATCTTTAATATCAACAATTCCCTTTCATTACGTAAATTATTCAGAAAAAATGGATTTCTTATCCGCATTTTTTGAAGCAGTTGCAGGGTGGACTGGCACGGGTCTAACCATGGTTAATTTTGAAAGCGCATTGCCCCCAACCATACAATTCTGGCGCACCTTTACCCAATGGATTGGAGGCGTAGGTGTCATCGTTTTAACCCTCATCGTTCTAGCAAGACCTGGAACAGGCTCCTTTACTCTCTATCGTTCTGAGGCAAGGGAAGAAAAAATTCATCCAAGCATCATTTCAACTGTAAAAAGCATTTGGTGGATTTTACTCCTTTACACTTTCCTTGGCATTGTTATACTTTTCATTGCAGGAATGCCATTATGGGAAGCAGTAAATCATGCAATGACAGGAATAACAACTGGAGGTTTTTCTGTAACAGATGATAGCATAGCATCCTATAGCCCTCTCATACAAGCATTACTCATCCCATTAATGGTTGCAGGTGCAATTGCATTTGCTGCCCATTATGATTTGCTGACAGGTAAAATAAAAAACTTTTTCAAAGATGCTCAAACACAAGCCCTTCTTGCCCTTCTTTTCTTAGGGATATTTCTTCTCACCTTCCTAAACATGGATTATTATTCAACATTCTTGCGGTCTTTTAAATATTCAGCATTTCAATTTGCCTCTGCCCTTACCTGTACTGGATTTGCTACAGCGGATATTCCCTCATGGGGAGCATCTGCAAAAATGCTCCTTTCCTTTGCAATGGTGATTGGTGGAGCTGCGGGTTCAACCGCGGGAGGGATAAAGTTATTTAGAATCATTTTGCTTACGAAAGGGACCGGATGGAAGATAAGGCATATATTTCTCCCTCCAAAAGGAACGATTAGATATAAACTAGGAGGCAAATCGCTGGCTAGGGATGAGGCATTGGAAGAGATAACAGAAGCATCCATACTCTCTTTCCTGTGGATGATTTTGCTTTTCATAGGAATAATGGTTATTTTGTATACAACTCATGCAAGCCTTGATAACGCGATCTTCGAGGTATGCTCTGCTCAGGGAAATGTTGGTCTATCAACAGGAATTACCTCAGCAGCTATGAATCCAATTGCAAAATTCATGCTCATCATAAACATGTGGATAGGGAGGCTGGAAATCATTCCAATTTTGGTATTTTTCAGAGCCCTTGTTAAGGGGCAAAGCATTGTATAAAAGCTTGCATTAAAATCAAGATATTCCTCAAAATGTTATTTTCATTAGCTATTTGCACATTCTCCAAATCGTTGCATCAAGGAAGAGATATCATTTCAGCGGATTTCACTCACTCCTCCTTTTATACTCATATCATAAAAAATCGAGGAAAATCGTTATCTAACAAAATTTTTATAAGGAGAGTTGTTTTAAGCCTCATGAAAAGGGAAAAGATAGAAGTCATATATGAAAATGGATTGTTGAGAATCATTAAACCAGCCAAGATAGAATCTGATGTATTAACTGTTAAAATATTGAATAGAGATGAGGTTTTGACAGATGAAGACATGAAAGATATCTTGGAAGCAATAGATGAAAGAGAAAAAGGAGAATGCCATTCATTTGATGAAGTATTTGAATGAGTTATAAAATTCTTTTTTCGTCAAAAAGTCATAAGCAAATAAAAGCTTTTGATAAAAAATTAAGAGAAAGAATAAAAGGGGCAATTGCAGAAATAGGCAATAATCCATGGCATAGAGGAACGATAAAAATTAAAGGGTATGAGAACATAAGAAGAAAAAGAGTTGGTATATACAGAATTTTATACCTTATCAATAAAGAAAGAAAAGAAATCCTGATAGTAAAAATAGAGAAAAGAGATAAAACTACCTATAAAAAATAACTCTCAACTCCACTTTCCCCAAATTTTATACCTTTGAGGGAAAATGAAAAAAGCATTTTGTGCATTTTTATTATTCCACTTGAAATATGCACAGGAACAAACGAAGGGTTGCATTTGTTGATACAAATCATAAATAATAAATGCCCGTGTATGTTTTCTATGCATGAAAGCAGTTATTCCTGCTGCCGGGCTTGGAACCCGCTTTTTGCCTGCAACAAAAAACATGCCAAAGGAGATGTTACCAATCGTAGATAAACCAGCCATTCAGTATGTTATTGAAGAGGCTGTAGAGGCTGGGATTGATGATGTACTCATTATCACTGGCAGAGGGAAGGAGGCAATAGAAAACCATTTTGATGTTGCCTATGAGCTAGAAGATGTGTTAGAAAAGAGGAATGATAAGGAGAAGTTGAGAGAAATAAAGAAAATTTCTGAAATGGTGGACATTCATTACATCCGCCAGAAAAAACCTCTCGGATTAGGGCATGCCATATTGAGGGCAAAAAAGCATGTTGATGGGGAAAATTTTGCTGTCATGCTGGGTGATGATGTAATAGTTTCAGAAATTCCATGTATTGGGCAGTTGATGAATCAATTTGAAGAATATGGAGGGGCAATCATTGCAGTTGGAGAAGTCCCTATGGAATATGTGGAGCGATATGGAATCATTGAATACAAAAAAATTAATGAAAGAATTTATGAAGTTGTAAACATAGTTGAGAAGCCATCCTTGGGTAAAGCGCCGTCAAGCCTTGCTGTTATGGGAAGATACATTCTCCCTCCAGAAATTTTTGATTGCATAGAGGAAACAAAGCCAGGTTACGGGGGGGAAATACAGCTTACGGATGCATTGCAAATTTTAAGGAAAAAGAAAAAAATATATGCCTACCTATTTGAAGGAAAAAGATTTGATTTGGGAAATAAATTTGACTGGCTTAAAACAAATATTGAAATTGCTTTAAGAAGGGAAGAATTTAGAGATGAGTTAATCGCTTTCATGGAAGAGAAATTGAGGAGATAGCACAATTTCCAAAAAACTTATTAAATCTGTGTTTTGGCATTTTAATTTTTATGAAATAAATGGTTATTGCTCATTTTTATGATGGAGATCCAATAAGACAATTTTATCTTCTTTTTTTATATAGCCATAAGATAACCTAAACAGTGGAATGTAAACTTCCCTATTACCTCTTCGTGAAAATCTCATTGGTTTTCCAACCTCTGGCTTCTCTATAATCTTTTCGATTTGCTTTTTAACCCTTTCTTTAAGCTTTTCATCTTTAATTTTTTTGATTCGTTTGACAAAACGTGCTTCATATGCGACTGTTACCATGTTTCAAGCATCTCTGTGAATTTATCACCACTCACTTCCTTGAACTTTCCTTCTTTGTATCTTTTGAATGCTTCCTCAGTCCTCCTTGCGAATTCCAAGTCCTCCAAGAAATTTCTGTTGAGATCACTGGCTCTTCGTAATATCAGACGATTTCCATCTTTTATAATTATAAATTTTTCTCCTATCTTAAAATCTTTCCTCATCTCGCTGGGTATTACAATCTGCCCTTTTGAACTCATTTTAGTAATTTCAATCTCAACCATTAAGTAAGATATATCTTACTATTGTATATAAAATTTGTCTTAATAGATTCATCCTTGCTGTTTTTGATAATAATATTTTTATTCATTTTCCATATACCATTATGAAACTCCCAACGCTAGATGATGTTGATGTTGATGGAAAAGTAATTTTGACCAGAGTGGATATTAACTCCCCTCTGGATCCAGAAA
>Ga0164318_10006739_pt1 | contig 11117 bp, 6 predicted proteins | sample GuaBasSedimGuay9_FD_113734 | JGI IMG/M metagenome (GOLD analysis project Ga0164318, IMG submission 113734) | Subseafloor sediment microbial communities from Guaymas Basin, Gulf of California, Mexico - Guay9, Core 4571-4, 0-3 cm | ecosystem: Environmental > Aquatic > Marine > Hydrothermal vents >...
CCAATTATCTTTATAAAAATCGGGTGCAGAATTCCATCTATCATATATTGTGTGATATGTAGATTGATGTGGATCTTCAGCTCTTGCTGCATATGGAGTTCCATAATTTACCACATAATCAGGAGGCCAACTATAGAACTCAATCGTATCACCTTTATCTAAATTTATATATCCTTGAGCAACTTCAGCATCAGATAGTTGGTGTCTTGAACTATAATCCGAAAAATATGTAACGTATACATTGGCAATATAATCAGTATAATCAGGATAACTTCCTTGATAAGAATATATATCGCCTGGGTCATATCCACCATAAGAGTCGTCAAGGTCTGCCATTCCATGAGTTAGGTTGCGCCAATAAATTCTTGTATTATCATCAGTTGCTGTTACTCTAAATCTGACCATTATTGGGAAATAAAATTGCATCTGATTTTTACCATAAACCTCGGTCTGATAATCATTCGCCGGACGCCCTGCTATAACTGTAATTGATGAATTTGCTTGTATATGAACAATGTCGTTATCAAAAATATTCGGATTTAAATAATCATCACCACTAGGATCGCCATAAGGTGTATAATCATAATAATTTCCAGGGGTGCTCCTATTAGCTGTGTAAACTAATGGGTCTCTTGTCGTATTCCAAACAATATTTTTCCACCAATTTGGTCCTGTTCCTAACATTAAAGTCTTAGAATCATCGTTATCACCATCTGTATTAATGTCAGTAATTGTAACTTTAGTATGAGGTTGATAAGCAGCTATCCAACAATCTCTTGGTATCCAGAGAAGAAGGTCTGTACCATACGCACTATAAATAGCGTCGTCTGATAGACTATCAGTCCCTGAATAATAATTATTAGTGACACCACCTTCTCCAGGTATCCTATTGACCCCAAGACTAGTTACCATTAAAGAAGCAGTTTTTGTATATTCTATTTTTATTATCATGTTCTGAGAAAATGAAATTGTTTGAGATGGATACCGCCATGTGTCATATGTATCGATTATTCTTGACGAAATTTCAGAGCAACCTGGAAGACCAGATTTGTCGAGTCTTACCCCACTTTTTGCATCGTATAATGTTATATTTGTATTATCTTCATAAGCAATAAAAAGAAGATACTCGCCAGGCCTAACTAGAACATATTGGGTGTTCTTAGAAAGTAATTCATAAGATTGAGGTGATAATGAATAGGTACTATGGATATTTTCATCCCAACTCTTTAGCGTATAATTATAAATCCCTTTTCCTTTTGAGAATTCTATATAATATTTGCTATTTTCTATTTGAGCAAAACTGCCATTAAAATTTGTACTGATCTTATCCTGGTAATTAGGTGCATTAAATGAGTCTATAGCGTCTGTTGTAAGATCTGAGTCATTTGAATAATATAAATAATAATTGACCTTTTGTCCTGCAGTTAAATTTACTAAAAATGTAATTGTAGCTCCGCTTATAAAGTTAGTACCAGAAAAATAGGATATATTCCATACTTGGCTCGGGACTTCTTCAGAACTAGGTGGTAGACCTTTGAATAATCTTAATGAATTATTAAGACAATTGTATTGACTGAAATTTGAATAAAATTCTATAGGAATATTTTCTACATCTACTGATAGCGGGTTTTTCAACGTTATATTTATTCTATATCGCCACATAGAATAATTTTCCCACTGACTTAATTTATTTTCAGCACTTACAAAATTATTATTGTTCGTGACCGAATTTGAACTATTGTAAAAGGTTGGACTTAGAAAATATAACATTCCGAAAAATAGACTTGTTATTATCAATACTTCTAAGATTAGACCATATAATCTATTCCTTTTGAATTTCACTCGAACTCTACCTCCTCTACTGCATATGCTATTTGTGATTTTTTGTGATAATTACTTAGGTATTCTTCCTTGAGTATATTTAAATGCTCAATTAATACATGATTTGCTATAGTTTGATTATTATAGCTTTTCCTAATAGTGTCTATTAGATATGAAGGAAAGAATTTTTCAATTCTGATATCAGATTTTAGAAAATAATATTCATTTCCTTGCTTGTCCTTGAGTATCCTAATTAGCCCTGAATTCCAAAGTATTTTAATTGCTTCATTTAAATCTTCAACTTTACGTTTCATTTTCTCTATTCCTCTTGCAGTCATTGGGGTCATTCTAAGGACTTTTAATATTTTAAATACGTCTGGATTAACGATGGCTTTACAAATTATCTCATTGTCTTCAATTGACGGTACATATTTTGCAAAAAAAGACCTTGTTTCATCTAAATAGTCATTAACTATCTTTTCAGGTAAATTATACCGCTTTATTTGGACTATGCTGGATGTGGCAGGAATTCTAGTGATAAAAATATCACCTATTAAAAATACAGAATCACTTGTCAGTCCTTTAACAGAAACTACTTTAACTAATCCTAATTTGACTAATGAGGATAATATAGAATCTATGTCGATGAATTTTTTATTTGTCTTATCTTTTAACCACCCTAACAGCTCAGTAACTGTGCTACTCCCATCGTCTACTAATCTGTCTAAAATATATCTTTTTTCAAGGTCTAAATAAATCATTGCAAGCTTTTGTTCATATTCAAGTCTTGGATAGATTGAAATTCTTTGAAATATTGACGGTAATAATGCCACATATCTGTCTTCATAAAGGTCGTTCATAACAGCTTTTGCTGCATCAATTAATGCATCTTCATAAGTGTCAGGGTCTTCCTCAATGCTTAAAAGTAATGAGAAATAATATTTTTCGTCTTCAATTAAATAACTTGCAACATTTAATGCACCAATAGTTAAACTGATAAAACCACCACCCTCTTCATATGCATGAGCTTGATAAATTTTCATGAGAATATCACTAGACAAATTTATATCAGTAGGAAATTTTGATTTAAGTACTGTACCTGTCCTTGAATCCCATGTAAAAATAAAAAAACCAATGACAGCCATTTTATTTTACACCATAATTCATTTAACTTTTTAAATTCGATAAAAACAATAACGAATTTTCAAATTTATGTAAATTTTTTGAAATATAGAATTAATTTTTTAATATTAAAAATTTTAATAACAAATTTGGAAAATTTTTGGTAATTAAAAATAAAACTTTTTTATATAGTATGATATTTCTTTATCTTTTCTCTAATAAATATATTTTGCTGATATATAATTAAATCTATTTTATTTAAAACATCAATAAAATATTTTTATTTATTGAAATTTAAGTTTTTTAATTAATTCTTCTTTTTCTCTTTTTAAATTGGCGGTTTTCTCGCCATATTCAGCTTCAGAAATTAGTCCTCTTTGTCTTTGTAGTTCAAGATCGGCAATTTGTGTTTCAATTGAATCTATTTGTTTCCTTATTTTCTGAATTTCCAGCTGTTCCTCACGGGAAGGTATGTTTTTTGATGAAGATAGATCAGTCCCTGTGGAAATCCCTAGATGCTGTCGTAATAAATTTGCCTTGTTTAATAACTCAGTACCAATTTCACTATCATCACCTAATTCAAATGACAAATTTGCTACTGCTGTAAGGTGGTTAGCAGCTGAAAGTAAGTCACCCTCCTTTAATGACTTTTCAGCAGCTTCCATTTCTTTATCTCTCTCAATTAATGGCTTTAATAATGGAGAAATTTGCTCAGATATGTCCATTATCTCTGCAATAATTTTTATCATTTTAGCCCTATTATTAGTGTCCACAGCAATCATTCCAAATGCAGGTAAGTTAAAAATTCGAGAAACTTCTTCGGGTGGCATTGCATTAGGGAGGTCTTGTTTATTTGCTATTACACCACATCGAGCATTTGGGACTTCTGTTTTAATTAGGTCAATAAAAAATTTTGATTCATCAATATTTTTTAGCTGTGAATCAGTAACTATTAAGACTGCATCAGAATCTTTAATAAAATCAGGCCATAAGAAGCTGAATGATTCTTGACCCGCAAAATCCCAGAGATTAAAAAATAATTTTCCAATTTTTACTGTTACAATTTCACCAGTTAAGGTCGGAACATGTGTCATAGGTATCTCTTCAGCACGAATTAATCGGGTTATTGTCGTTTTCCCTACCCCCGAAAATCCGACCAAAGCAATTTTTGGGCGCAGATCTTTATGAATCTTATCAGCAATTGGATTAAAAGACTCGAAAATTTCAGGATTATTTACTGTAGGAATTATCTCCTCAAATAACTCAAGAAATTCCTTTTTTAAAACATTTATTTGAGCTTGCAAATCATTATCATTATCAGTTAAGTCAGTTATCATAAAAAAAAATAAATTTAATTCCAAAAATGAAATATATGTAATTTTATATCTTCCAATAGTCATAAAATTTGTATCTTTTTTGGAAAAAGTATCGTTTTCTAAAGTTTTTATGATCGAGAGAAATATAGGTGCAATATCTTCCCACTTTAATGAGTTTCCATATTGTCTCCAAAAAAGAACTTCTGATCCTCTGAGAATATAAATTTCTCTAAGCAACGAACTCTACCTATAAATGTAGTTCCAAATATTTTTTTTAAAACTTATTAAAAAATTTATTAAATTATATCATATAAATGAATAGATACATATTTCAATTTGGAGTGTTCTAAAAAATTTTTTTGGTAAATTTCTGTAGAATTTAGATATTTTAATTAAATTAATTCTTCACTATATAGTTTATATAAAATTTGTTATTTATTTTTTATTTCTCTTAATTAGTTATTAATGAAGATTTTTTTTAAATGATGTAGATTATATAATATTAATTAAAAATACTCTGGATATAAATTTATACATTCATATATTTGAGCAAATTTTTTATCTCGGACAATTTTGGAATTTCTATACTCTGAACTAGTTCTTTTAATTTTGCTATGGAGTTATCTATCTGAATAAATTCTTTTTGTACTTCCAAATAATCTCCTGTCGAACTAATAATCTGAAATGACAGTGAATTTAGAAATAAATAAATATTATTTTTATCGACCATTCGTTTTAATAAAAGAAAAACCACAAACTTCTTGTTAATTGGTTTAATAATTAGAATTCCAGTTTTATAACATATTTCGATTGAATCAAGGTTACTATTTTCATCTAATTTTGAAATACTCCAATTAGAAATATTTAATATTTTAGAGATAATACCACCAATTAAGCGCGCATCAATCTCTTTTTTAGAATATTTCTCGATTATTAGTCCCTTATCAGTAGTTAAAGCAAAAAATAAAACGCTATCTTGCTTCAAAAAGTAATCGAGGTCTTTTTTTATTGACCCTAATAATGTTTTTTTAATATCATTTAATTCTTGTTGGTCGTCTATCATCATTTAATTTATTCTGTAAGATATATATATATAATTATGCTAGAATTCATTAAAAGGAAAAGAATTAATGAGCAATGTAAATTTATCTTTAATCAAAAATAATTTGCAAAAATATTATTAAACATATATAAAAGAAGTAAGAATATTAAAAAAATATCTAGCAAAAGTGGTAATATTCATGGAACATGATGAATTTAAAAAGTTTATGAGCGAATCATTTGAGTTTTATAGTAGAATTAGAGCTGCGGAAAAAGAAAGATTTGAAGTAATGCAAAAGTTCATGGTTCAAAGTGCAGAAGTATTAGAGGAAATTTCAGAAACCTTAAAAAAGACCCTTAAAAATATCGAAAATAAAATGGACGAGTTTCAATTGACTATAAGTAAAGGAATTGACTCAATTAAAAATATGTTAGGAACGGAAAAATTAGAAAAAATAAATTTAAATTTACAAGATATTTTGGATAAGATTCAGAGACAATCATATATTATAGAATATAGAGAAGCAATTAAATCACTGAAATCAATTATAAATAATATGGCTGATTCACAACCTGAGCCAAAGAAGAGCCCAACAAATGAACAGATTAAACCAATTCAGTCCAAAACTCAAAAGTACAAGACAACTATAAGAAGTACTCCTAAAAATCCGCAAATTAAACCAAAAATAAATGTGGTCAATGAAACACCGGAAAATTTGGAAAATTTAGATGAATTGGAGAATATTGAAGAATTACCCACATTTTTAAGAGTTGAAAAGAAAAAGCCAATAAATTATATGAGAACTCAACCTGAGAAACAACCTAAACAGATCAAACACGCTGTTCAACTTAAACCTGTTCCAACAAAAAACGAAGATAATAAATAATATCAATAATAATTTGGTGGTATAAGAAATGAATTATGATTTCACCGATCTTATAAAAATGCTAGAGGAATTGGGAACAAAATTTGATAATTTTACGAATGAAGTCAGTAAATTGGCCTCTAAAATTGATAATATTAGTAAAATTTCTAAAAACAAAATGGACGATCTGAGCAATACTATTAAAAATTTATCAACTTCACTTAAAGATGAAGATAACGAATTTTTTGAATCAATAGAGAGGATCATTAATATTTTAGTTGACAATTTAAATAAATTTAAGGAAGAAATGAATATACCAATTATTAAAGAAGCTGCAAATGAAATTGTTAATTTAAATAGACAAGCTAAAAATATTGATTTGAATAAACAGATTTCTCGGGGATTGAGAGAGATAAATAACCTAATTGTCTCAATAAAAGAAAAAATGGAGAAAAAAGATAATGAATAAGGAAATTGATGATGTTATCCCATTTTTAGTACGCGTCTTAAATGATATTTATAGTAATGTAAAAGAAATTAGTAAATTAATGTCTGAAATGAATACTATTATTGATAATTTCTCTAAAAATATGACTGATAGTATTGTATCTGTTTCAGGAAATTTAACAGGGATAATTAAAATTGTTAAGACAAATAGGGAAATCATATTTAATAAAATGAAAAACAATATTGAAGACCTCAATAATAAATTTTCTGAATTTAAGACCAAAATGATGGACACAACTGGAAGCTCTAAAATGATTTTTGAGCATCTTGAAAAGTCTAAAATTAATCTTCAAAATAAAATGCAAGATGCAGAATTTTTATCATTGGTATTAGAACTTAAAGAGATACTTAGAAAAATTGAAGCTCAAATTGATTAGTTTTTTATCTCAAGACTTATCAATATTTTCTTTAACTTTTGATTTGCTCAACAAAAATTGGAGTTAAAACGATGGGATATTATACCATTTTGCTAAATATTTTTAAATATAGAAATGAATATTTATTAGAATAAATTATGCCGCCTAGAAGAAGAGTTAGAAGAATAAGACAAAAAAGAAACCGAAAAACATTGTTATTTGGAAGTATTCTTTTACTTATTATTATTTTTAGCGCAGTAGTAGCAATAATTTTTGCGATTATTCCATTATTATAATAAATATTTTAATAATATTATATTTGGGAGTTAAATTTAGATATTAATGGTCTTTAGTTTAATATAGGAATGTCTAAAAAATGTCTGAAAAGAAAAATTTAGTTCATTTTTTAAAAATGAAAAAAGAACAAGAACCTGAAATTAAAAATAAACAAAAACAACAGATATTAAAAGAAAAAATACCCGAGGAAAAGCCCAAAAAAGGAGATAAGGAAGTAAAAACTAAAGTTGTAGAAGATTTAATAGGTGTAGATAAAGCTTTATTGCTATCTGTAGATTATGACGGTAAGATGAAATCTGCATTCTGCCGTCTCTATGACTTAAAGACTAGAAAAATAATTTTTTGGTATGATACTACAAATCATAAACCCTATTTATTAACAGACCTTGGACTGGATGTATTAAATTCAGAATATCCTCAAATAAAGAGACATAAAGGGTTCATTAAATTTCAACCTATTAAAAAATTTGATTTAATAACAGACCAACTTAAAGAAATGGTTAAAATAATCACAGAGGACCCTTTATCAGTCGGCGGTAGTAAAGACAGCATTAGAGAATATATTAAGGACCACAGTTTTGAAGCGACTATTTTATATCATAGGAGTTATTTATACGATAGTCAATTAATTCCAGGAATGCTATATTTGATAAAAAACAATAAACTTAGACCTGTTAATATAGAAATACCAAGTGATGTTAAAAATGAATTAACCGAAGCATTTAAAAATGAGAAAAAAGAGTTTCAGAAAGAATTACCCAAATTTTTAGAATTATTTTTTACTCCAATTCCAGAAATCAGAAGAATTGCTTTTGATATAGAAGTAAAAACAGTTTCACATAGAATTCCAGATCCTAATACCGCTCGACAAAAAGTTATTTGTATTTCATTTGTAGACTCGGACAATAATAAATTAATTTATTTGCTAAAAGAACATGAAATTACTCCAGAAGAAAAAGAGGGCTTTAAAAAACTTGATGGTAAAATTGAGTTTTTTTCAAGCGAGAAAGATCTTATTGAAAAAACATTTGAGTTAATTAATGATTATCCAATAGTTATTACATATAATGGAGATAAATTTGATATACCCTATCTCCATAACCGAGCTAAATGGTTTAGGATTAATTCAGGTAAAATACCTTTTATTAAACATAGAGACAGCTATTCATTAACTAATGGTATCCACCTTGACCTATATAAACTCTTTTTTAATAGAGCAATTCAGGTTTCTGCCTTTGGTAATTCCTATAAAACGGTGTCGCTTGAAGCCGTCAGTATGGCACTTTTAAAAGAGGGAAAAATTGAACATGAATTAGAAATTCATGATTTATCTTATGATAAACTTGCAAAATATTGTTTAAAAGATAGCGAACTTACCTTTAGACTTACCTCGTTTGATAATAATCTTGTAATGAAATTGTTGATCATTTTAATGCGAATTACAAAACTTCCAATTGAAGATATCAGCAGGAGTGGAATTTCAAATTGGATTAAAAATTTATTTTATTATGAACATAGAGTGAGGAATTTCTTAATTCCTAACCCAAATTATCTAAATGAAATCAAATCTAATGCAGCTACTAAAGCCATAATTAAGGGCAAAAAATATATGGGAGCAAAAGTAATAGACCCAATTCCTGGAATTCATTTTAATATTGTAGTTTTGGACTTTGCATCATTATATCCAAGTATAATTAAAGAATGGAATTTATCATATGAAACAGTAAATTGTCCTCATGAAGATTGTAAATCAAATTTAATACCAAACACACCTCATTGGGCTTGTACACATAGAATTGGTATATCAGCACTTATAATTGGACTACTTAGAGATATGAGGGTAAAATATTTTAAAATAAAGGCAAAAGATAAAAATATCAGCCCCGAGATGAGGAATTTATTTAAAATCGTTCAAGCGTCCATGAAAGTTATAATTAATGCATCATATGGTGTTTTTGGCTCTGAGATTTTTCCGTTATATTGTCTTCCCATGGCTGAATCAACTTCTGCAATTGGGCGATATGCAATTGAACAGACAATAAAAAAAGTCGAAGAAATGGGCCTTAGAGTCGTTTATGGAGATAGTATTATCGGAAATAGGTGTATACCGGTTTTACAAAATGGATGGATTGATGTAATACCAATTCAGGAGTTGTGGAATCGATGTAAAAGTAATATCTACTATATTAATAGAAAAGAAGTGAAAATTCCAAGTTCAATCTATACTTTCAGTAAAAATGGCGATTGGAGTAGGATTAAGCAAATAATTAGACATAAAACTAATAAAAAACTATATCGAATTAATCAAAAAGAGGGTGAAACTATTTGTACAGAAGACCATTCATTAATAACTGAAGGTTATACGTGTTCAAGACCTTCAGAACTTGGAAATAAAAAAATATTGACAATAAATAAAATAGAGTTACCACAAAAAATAACACCAAATTTCATTGATTTATATTATTTGGTCAAGGAACGCGATACAACAAAGTCTAAAATGAGCAATAAATTTGTTTACAAATGGGAAGCTGATGAAAAAAGTATTTGGATACAAATGAAAAATAAAAGAAGTAAACATAAAATATTTAGATATTGTAACATTTCAGATTTATGTAAATTAATTGGATATCATCTTGCTGATGGAATTGACACATTATTACAAGAGCGTTCACAAAAATCAGAAACTTATAAGAAAAATAATAAAAATTATGAGATTATTAATGAATTAAAAAATATTTTAAGTAATCTTGAAATCGTTAATAAAGACATTTCAGATAATATTTCAAATAATACCATAAATACAGTTGATAAATATCTCTGGATTGCTTTTTTTGATAGTTTGTGCGGTATTGATAAATCACAAATACATTTACCATCTTTCATTTATAATATAGATATAAAATTTCAGAAATTATTGTTTGAATATTATACCTATAAAAAATCTCGGAATATAAATGAAAGTAACATTGAATTCTATACCCCATCTCTCCACTTAATTTCTGGACTCTGTTTTTTACTTAAATCGTGGGGAATTACTTTATCTATTTCATTTGACGACTATAAAAACATCTATAAAGCTTATGAACTAAAAAATGAACCAAATATAAATTCAACGCCCTCAATTAAAGTGTATAATCCTCCTGAAAAAATGGAATATGTATATGATTTGTCAGTTGCAGATACCGAAATTTTCGTTGATGCCTGCGGAATGCTATTACTCCATAATACAGATAGCGTCTTTATTGAAAACCCAACTAAAGAACAAATTGATGAACTCATTAAATGGAGTAATGATTATTTAGGTATTGAACTAGATGTAGAAAAATCATTTCGGTTTTCGGTTCATTCTACAAGGAAAAAAAATTATTTTGGTGTTTATGAAGATGGAAGTGTAGATATTAAGGGACTTTCCGGTAAAAAAAGAAATACTCCTTTATTTGTCCAAAATGCATTTAAAAAAATGATTGATGTTATCAGTGCGGTTAAGAAAAAAGAAGACTTTGATAATGCAAAAATTGAAATTAAAAACATTATAAAAACTGTATTTAAAAAACTTAAAAATTATGAATATACTCCTGAAGAATTGGCTTTTAAGATAGCAATCACAAAACCCATAGAGAAATATACGGTACTTCCCCAACATGTAAAAGCAGCAAAAATTTTACACGAAAAAACTGGTGCAGAAATTGGAAAAGGTAGCATTATTTATTTCCTTAAAACAAAAGATCCAGCTGGAGTCCAACCTCTCGAACTTGCAAATGTGAAGGATATTGATGTCGAAAAATATAAAG
>Ga0164318_10006740_pt1 | contig 11117 bp, 6 predicted proteins | sample GuaBasSedimGuay9_FD_113734 | JGI IMG/M metagenome (GOLD analysis project Ga0164318, IMG submission 113734) | Subseafloor sediment microbial communities from Guaymas Basin, Gulf of California, Mexico - Guay9, Core 4571-4, 0-3 cm | ecosystem: Environmental > Aquatic > Marine > Hydrothermal vents >...
ATGATTAGATAGAAATATGATTGTTTTTTAAGGAAACTCAAGTAAAGTTGAAGAACTGAAAAAAGAAGAACTTAAACATTATATAAATGTAACAGCATACGTTGAAGCAAAGGAACAAGCTTATGTTTCTCCCGAAATGAACGGGCAAATTAAACATATTTATGTTAAAGAAGGTCAGTATGTTAAAAAAGGTCAAACATTAGTTACCTTAAATGCTAATGTGCTAAGAAGCAGCATTAATGAAGTAAAAACCGGATTGGATTTAGCAAAAATCTTGTATAAAAAACAAAAAGATTTATGGGATCAAAAAATCGGTAAAGAATTGGATTATTTAAAGGCCAAAAATCAAAAAGAAAGTTTAGAAGGTAAATTAAAAACCTTAAATGCACAATTAGACATGACCGTTATTAAAGCTCCGATTTCAGGAATAATTGATGAAATTTATCTGAAAGAAGGTGAACCGGCAGCTCCCGGCAGACAAGTGATTAATTTGGTAAATCTTCATAAACTGGAAGCTGATGCTGATGTTTCCGAAAAATATTTGCCCTATATACATGCCGGAGATTCTGTATTTTTAAGTTTTCCTGCTTATCCGAGTTTAACAATTAAAACAAAAGTTACACGAACAGGTAATGTGATTAATTCGGTTAATCGAACATTTAAAGTGCAAGTTGATTTTAACAATACGGAGAATAAAATTAAACCGAATATGATTTCAGAATTTAGTATGGCTGATTATATAGGAGAAGATATTTGTGTGCCTTCAATAATTGTGAAGAAAGATACAAAAGGAGATTATGTATTTATTGCCGAAAAAAAGAATGATTATTTTATTGCAAAAAAAATGTATGTTGAAACATCATTTTTAATTGATGATAAAATTATTATAAAGAATGGTTTAAAATCCGGTGATAAAGTAATTATCGAAGGATATAATTTAGTCGGTAATAATCAAAAAGTTACAATTAAATAATTTTTTTACTTCAGTTGATACAACATGTCAAAAAAGAAAATACAAAGAGAATTTAAGCTTACAACATGGGCTTTAAATAATATAAACACCGTTTATTTAGCTTTAGTCATATTGATTTTTGCCGGTTTTTTTGCCTATCAAACAATGCCTAAAGAAATGTTTCCGGATGTTGTTTTACCGAAAATAATTGTAAAAACAATTTATCCGGGAAATCCGCCTGCCGATATGGAAAATTTGGTTACTAAACCGCTTGAAAAAGAAATTCATACAATTAAAAATATAAAAAAACTCAGTTCAACGTCTTCTCAAGATAATTCGGATATTATTGTTGATTTTAATTCAGGTGTTGATTTAAAAGCGGCTCTGCAGGATGTAAAAGATGCCGTTGACCGTGCAAAAGGAGATTTACCGGATGATTTACCCGTTGATCCGATGGTTATGGATATTGATATGTCTGAATTTCCGATTATTAACGTCAATTTATCAGGTGATTTTTCTTCGGAAGAATTAAAAAACTATGCCGAAAAATTACAAGATGAAATTGAGGAAATTTCTGAAATTTCTAAGGTGAATATTAAAGGTGTTGAAGATAAATTAATTCGTTTGAATATCGATAAAGAGAAAATGGATGCATTTCAACTCAGCTTTAATGATATTGAAAATGCCGTCAAATTTGAAAATATGTCCGTTTCCGGAGGCGATATCATTCTTAACGGAACCAGAAGGTCCGTAAGAGCTGTCGGAGAATTTACAAACATTCAAGAAATTGAAAATATTATTATTAAAAGTGAAAACGGGAAAGCCGTATATTTAAAAGATATTTTGGAAAACGGGAAAGTAATTAACGGATTTAAAGATGTTCAAAGTATTGCTCGTTTAAACGGACAGTCGGTTGTATCCTTACAAATTGTGAAAAAGAGCGGAGAAAATTTATTGAATGCTACGGATCAAATCATGCATATCTTAGCTCAAGCAAAAAAGACTGAACTACCTGAGAATCTGGATATTCAAATAACAAATGACCAATCGAATATGGTCAGAAAAATGATAAAGAATTTGGAAAACAGCATCATTATGGGGATGATTTTTGTGATGTCTATTTTGTTTTTCTTTTTGGGAACTCGTAATGCGATATATGTCGGGTTAGCAATCCCTACTTCAATGCTCATTTCCTTTGTGGTACTTAATTCAATGGGAATAACCATTAATATGATGATTCTTTTCGGTTTAATTCTTTCTCTCGGGATGTTGGTTGATAATGCCATTGTTGTAGTTGAAAATATTTTCAGATTTGTGTCCGAAGGATATTCCATGTATAAAGCTGCAAAATTGGCCGTCGGCGAAATTGCTTGGGCAATTATTGCTTCAACAGCAACCACTTTAGTAGCTTTTATTCCCTTGATTTTTTGGCCGGGAATGATTGGTAATTTTATGAAATTTTTACCGATTACTTTAGTTGTTGTAATGACAGCATCTTTATTTGTTGCATTGGTAATTATTCCGGTTGTTACCGCAAGTTTCTCTAAAAAGAAAGAAAGTAAACCGCCGAAAAAACGAACTGTTTGGATTGTCGGAATTGCTGTTATTCTTGCAATTCTATTGTATTTTACAGGTTTTAACGGTGTTGCAAGTTTCTTGCTGATTATTGCTTTAATTACGTTTTTAAATTATATTATTTTTTATGATTTATCGGTTTGGTTTCAAAAAGTATTGTTATCAAGACTTGAAAAAAATTATGCACGTTTTTTAAGTTTTGCATTATCGGATAAAAAACCGGGATTATTTTTATTGGGGACATTTTTAGTCTTAGTTTTAACTATGATATTTCTTCAAATAAGGGAACCTAATGTGAGCTTATTTCCTGTCAATGATCCGAAATATTTAGTTATTAAAACAGAATTACCTTTGGGCTATGATATTACAAAAACAGACTCTATTACGTATTTGATAGAAAAAGATGTTGAAGAAGTTATTAATGAAACCGGATATTCCGATATTGTCGAATCCGTATTATCGACAATTGGCAAAGGTGCAGTAGGAGAAAGGGAAACTGTTTTTGGGACTACACCGAATAAATCAATAACAACGGTTAATTTTATTGACTACGAACTCAGACGAGGAAAAAATACCAAATTATTGCAAAAAAAATTAGCAGATAAATTAATCGGCAGTTTTCCCGGTGTCTTAATTTCAATCGATAAAAATCAAATGGGTCCCCCAACCGGAAAAGCTGTTAATATTGAAGTTTCCGGTGATGATTTTAAGAAAATAATAGATATCAGCGATAGTATTATTAATGTAATTCATCAATCAGGTATTAAAGGTATAGAAGGTTTAAAAGCTGATTTAGATGCGGGAAAACCCGAACTGTTATTAAATATTAATCGAGAAGAAGCTCGGAGATACGGTTTATCTACCGGACAAATTGCCGGAACAATTCGAACAGCATTATTCGGGAAAGAAGTTTCGGACTTTAAAACAGGTGAAGATAAATATCCGATTCAAATTCAACTTTCAGAAAAATATCGGAATAATATTAATGTTTTAATGAATCAAATAATCACTTTCAGAAATAAAAAAGGAAAATTTGTTCATATACCGATATCTTCGGTTGCCGATTATTCGTTCTCAACTTCGTACGGTTCTATTAAACGTATTGATACAAAGAGAGTTGTAACCGTATCTTCTAATGTCCTGGAAGGTTATAATTCGAATTCGATAAATAATCAGATAAAAACAGTATTAAAATCCTTGAATTTGCCCGAAGGTTATGAAATTAATTTAACAGGTGAACAGCAAGATCAAAAAGAAGCGATGGATTTTTTAACACGAGCGATGCTTATTGCATTGTCTTTAATCTTAATCATAATGGTTACGCAATTTAATTCCGTAATTAAACCGTTTATTATTATGACAAGTGTTTTATTCAGTATCATCGGTGTTTTCGGAGGAATTGCAACATTTAAAATGGATTTTATTGTGATAATGACCGGTATAGGGATTATTTCGCTGGCAGGTGTTGTTGTTAATAATGCCATTGTATTAATTGACTATATCGATTATTTGAAAAAACTGAAAAAAGAAGAACTCGGGTTGAAGGAAAAAAATAATTTACCTCACAGTCAAATTATAGAAATATTGAAAAAAGCCGGACAAACACGGTTGCGCCCGGTATTGTTAACAGCAATTACTACGATATTGGGATTATTACCGATGGCAACCGGATTTAATATTGATTTCGGGAGTTTGTTGACCCATTTTGAACCGAATATTTATTTTGGCGGAGATAATGCCATTTTCTGGGGACCGATGGCTTGGACGGTAATTTTCGGATTAACATTTGCAACTTTTTTAACCTTGATAATGGTTCCTGTAATGTACTTAATCGGAAACAGAGTTAAGCTCAGGTTTATTGATAAGGAAATGTATTTAAAATAAACTGCATTATTAAAACTTTAAAAACGACAATTCAAAAATTGTCGTTTTTTTTGTTTAGTCGACTTTTATTTTAAAATCAAATACTATTTTATTAGCATTTCGTATTACACGGCATTATTTTTTTAAGTATATTTACATAAAAAAATATTATGTCTATTACAATCAGCAGAAAAGATTTGACATTCAAGCCGGATACTTCAAGAGTTATTGCTCGATATATGTATACGAATGATGAACGCAGTAAACGAATGATTAAATGTGTACTGAAAATGCCTGAAGAAGAAATTAAAAATTCATTAAATCAGGTATTAAGACGATATTCTAAAAGACACAGAAATATTTCACAAATTTTTGAAATACATTTTAATAAATTAGCTGATTTATTTAAGGAAATGAATATTGATACAGAAGGGCTTAATATTAATCAAAAAGTATTAATAGGATCTTATTTTACAATGGAATATTCCATAGAATCTGCTGCATTATTTAACCCTTCAATGATTGAACATCCGGACCAAACAGAAATGGGACCCGGAGAAAAACGTGTCATTATCAGTTTCAGAGGTACGGGTGAAGGTCATATTTCATCGGTTGTTTTCAGATGCGGAGTATTGGATAAAGAAAATAAATTGATTTTGGAATCCGTAGGGAATATGCTGGCTGAAGCCGATCGGATTAAGCGATTTATTTATGATAAAAATAAGTTTGTAAATAAATTGGATGATATATCCTATTTTGCCAATAAAGTTTCACCGAATTTTGTATTGGAAAAATTAGGAGATAATTTTACATACGGTGAATTACAGAGAAGTATTAAAGAAACAATAAAGACACATAAAATTTCCAGAAAAAAAAATATTCTCTTAAATAAAATGATGTGGCTGGCATCTTCACATTATGAACTTCAGTTTTCATTGGATTCTGCTATATCCGAAAGGGTTATATTTCCGATTGCCGAAAGTGAAAAAAAAGGAATTGAGGATGCTCGTTTCGTGAAATTTACGGATGATGACGGAGAGATTACTTATTATGCAACTTATACCGCTTATGACGGAAATGCAATAATGCCTAAATTGATTGAAACAAAAGATTTCTATCATTTTAAAGTGTTGCCTTTGCACGGAGAAATTGCTCAAAATAAAGGAATGGCATTGTTTCCCCGGAAAATTAACGGAAAATATGCCATGTTATGCAGAATTGACGGTGTTAATAATTATATTTCATATTCGTATGATATTACAATTTGGCGAGAAGCAACACTGATTCAAAAACCAAAATTTGTCTGGGAGACTATTCAAATAGGGAACTGCGGTTCTCCTATCGAAACAAAAGACGGGTGGTTAACAATAATGCATTCGGTAGGACCCGTTAGAGAATATGTGTTAACGGCATCTTTATTTGATTTAAAAAACCCGGAAATTGAAATCGGCAGATTAAAAACACCTTTGATAATTCCGAATGATGAAGAGCGGGAAGGCTATGTTCCGAATGTCGTTTATTCTTGCGGTTCAATTATTCACAACGGTGATGTTGTTATTCCGTATGCCATGTCTGATTGGGCATCAACTTATGCAACCGTAAATTTGGAAGAATTGTTAACAGAGTTAAAGAATTCAAATTAGAAACTTGATGTTATTTATTCAATCTTGATGGTACTCCGAAAAGTCATCCGATGAATATTAGCACTTTGTAGAATCATTCATCGGATGACTTTTCACAGCGGACTCAACTTAAAATTTTTTTATACACTTCAAGATAAGCATCAACCATTTTTTCTTTTGAAAACTTTGATAATGCCCAAGTTCTGCAATCTTTTCTGCTTATCGAAGAAATCATATTTACTTTTTCAACAGCTTCATCAATAGTTTGAACAATAAATCCTGTTTTTTTATTTTTTATTAATTCAGGCATAGATCCTCTGTTAAAGGCAATTACGGGTGTTCCGCAAAGCATGGATTCGGCAACACTTAATCCGAAAGGTTCCTCAAAACTTATCGGGTGTAACAATGCAAGTGCTTCTCCCAGTAATTTATTTCTTTGCAAAGGACCTGAATTTCCTGTGTAGATAATATCTTTATCATTAATGTAAGGTTTAATTTTCAAATCGAAATATTCCTGATCTTGAATTAAGCCGGAAATGATTAATTTTTTACCGGATTGTTTTGCAATTTTAATTGATTCTAAGGTTCCTTTTTCGGGATGAATTCTACCGAAAAATAAAAGATAATCTTTTGGACTTGAATTAAACGTAAAATTTTCTGTATCAATTCCGTTATAAACTGTTGCAATATAATCCAACTCAGGACTTCTGTCAGAATTGCTGATAGATACATAAAAATTTGTATCATTATATTTTTTATAAACCGGAAGAATTTTTTGTGAAGAAAATCCGTGAATCGTTGTTAATAAAGGAGTTTTAATTAAACCGGAATATGTAAGCGGAAGAAAATCAAAATGATTATGAATGATGTCAAATTTGCTTGCCTGTTCCATTAAATTGCTGATATGCAAACACTCCCAAACTTTTGCATTCATATTCGGTTCTTCTGCATAAGGTTTCTTGCAAACATAGTTTAATTTTCCTTTTGTTGAAGAATCACCGGTAGCAAATAAGGTAACATCAATACCTTTATCAATTAAACCTTCGGCAATATTTGATGCAACTTGCTCCCAAGGTCCGTATTTTTTTGGCGGTGTACTCCAAGCAATCGGAGATAAAATTGCAACTTTCATTATTTTAAATTATGGTTAAAATCTTGCATCTTCATTGCAGCTGCTTTAGCTTACTTAAATACTATTTCGTTTTTGAATTTAGAACAAAGATTAACGAATTAAGAATTATGAAGTTTATCAGAAATAAGAAATATATATTGTTCAAAATATGATACCTTTTGTTTTTTTAATTCAAAAATCATCTGTGGTTAATCGAAGTTCTCAAATTAATTCATAAATTTTTGTTTTAAAATGAAATTCATTCGTTTGTTATCAAACTTCCTGATTTTCAAACCATAGCGGTTTAGTTAATTTTGATTAAAAAAATTATAAAGGTTTCCGGGGATTATTCAAACAAAAATCTACCAAATTTTCAATATTTGAAGTTCCGATACACATCACTTTGTCAGCTCCGCCCCAATAAATTTTTATACTTCCGTCATCTTCCGGAACAGCAGCACAACAAAAAACAACATTGTGTACATAACCTGTTATTTCATAAACTTCTTCGGGTTGCAAAATCCAATCATCACCGACTGCAATAATTTTAGAAGGATTATTCAGATCATGTAATGCAACTCCTAATCTGTAAACACTGCCGTCCATGGTAGGGAAAACGCCGTGATAAATGCTTAACCAACCTCGAGATGTTTTTATCGGAGGCGCTCCGGGACCTATTTTCATTTCATCCCAATGATATTTTACAGGTTTCATTATTAATTTTGATTCTCCCCAATATTTTAAATCAGGAGAATAGGATATCCAAACAGACCAAGGTGATATTTCGGAATGGGGTCGATCCAGTCTTGCATACAGACCGTTAAACTTTCCGGGAAAGATAACGACATTGCGATAATCAGCTTCCGTTATTAATGAAAATCGTTCAACTGTTTGAAAATCTTTTGTTTTTGCCAAACCTATACGTACACCGTGTCTTGAATATGCACTGTAAGTGATGAGGTATTCACCTTCCATATATATGATTCTGGGATCTTCCACACCGTATTCTTCGTATTCGGCAAACTCACCTTCTTTTGCAGGAACCATAAAAGGTTTTTCGTGTACTTTAAAATTAAATCCGTCATCACTTTCTGCCAAGCCAATGATGCTTCTGCCGTTTAATTTATGCGACCTGAACAACATCATATATTTTCCGGAATGTTTTATCACACCTGCATTATGAACGGTTGCAACCGGATACGGAACATCATCTTTGGTTAAAATCGGGTTATTTTTATAACGTTGAATTATCATATTTTAGAATTTAATGAAAATCTTGAAATGCTTGCAGAACGGTTAAATATGAAATAAGATAGGATATGGTACTTTCAGCTCCTTGATTCCGATTAATCCCAAATTCTTCGATTCCGTCACAGCAGCCGTTTGTTTCAAAATCATAAAGATTCATTCTCAAATCATTTTCACCTAAAAACCACATAAATGACGTATTGAGTTTATCCGAATATTCCTTATTCTTTGTTAAAATTAATGCTTGATGAAACATTAACACCATTGCTGCCGCATCAACGGGTTGCTGAGCAAATATTGAACGTTCCTCGCCTTTTTTATACCAATTTTTATTTCCGATAATCGATAAATAACCTTTTTTCATTGTTATTTCAGTTAAAAAATCAAGACTTTCAAAAGCTGTTTTTTTAATTTTTTTGTCTTTCAAAATTTTATAGGCATGTAATAAACTTAAGGGCAATACAGCATTGTCATACGATAACATTGATTCAAACCAATTCCAATTTTCCGTACTGTTTTTTTTATATTCTGCTGTCAATTTATTTGAAAGGTTTTTTAACATATAAATGACTCTTTCATCAGAAGGAGTTCCGGATAAATAATGACTGATTCCTATTATTGTATAGGCGATACTTCGAACGGATTTCAAGTTTTCAAAATTAGGAAAAGCATTAAAAAAAATATCCTTTCCGCTTTGATAAGATGAATCGTTCGGCGGATTATTTAATAAATATCCTAAAGCCCAAACAGTTCTTCCGAATGAATCTTCAGAACCTTTTTCATCCAAATAATCTCTCTTAAAATTCATGAAATTTCTGAATGTTCCGTCCGAATTTTGCATGTAATGAATATAACTCAGATAAATCGGACATAAATCAAGTGCTGTTTCGTCTTTTTTTTGTTTGTATGCCATTAAAGTTAATAACAATGCTCTGGCATTATCATCAAGACAAAAACCGTCTTTCCAATTCGGTATTCCGTATTTTGCATGTTGAATAATACCGGTATCATTTGTTAAAAGTTTAATATGTCGTAATGAAAAAGGCGGTAATAGAAGCGGATCAAGAACAAATTTCTTATTTTTGATATTTTCGGTTCGTTGATTAATGATGTTTTCCGTTAATTCAATATATCTTTTCCCGATATTAGGCCATGTAATTTTTCTGCCGTATTCAAAAGCATTTTTCCTTATTTTATTTATCTCTTTGGGATTATCGAGCAGATTAATAATAATTGAACTTAATTCATTATAATCATTAAAATTGAACAATTTTCCTCGGTTATCAGCCAATAATTCTTGAGCATGCCAATAGGGAGTTGAAATTACGGCAGAGCCGACACCGACAGCATAAGACAATGTTCCGCTGGAAATTTGTGCTTCATTCAGGTACGGTGTAATATAGATATCTGATGCATATAAATATTTGAACAATTCTTCTTGGTTGATATATTTATTTAAAAACAGCACATAATCTTCTAAATTTAACTTTTTAACAAGATTCATAAGATATAAACGATATTCTTCACCTTCATATCGAAGAATATTCGGATGTGTTTTTCCCAAAATGATGTAAATTATATTCGGATGCTTTTCAATAATTTTCGGTAATGCTTTAATAACCGTTTCAACACCTTTATTTCTTCCTATAAATCCGAAAGTTAAAATGAGATGTTTTCCGTCCAGTTTAAACTCTTTTTTGGACTGTTCTTTGTTAAATTTGATATCCGGAACTCCGTGTTCAATATAAGCAATCTTTTTTTTCGGTACATTATAAATATGAACAAGAAAATCAATTGCTTTCTTACTCATAATTACAACTTTATCAGCCATTTTGCAGATTTCCCGTAAAACTGCTTTCTCATTAGTTGACGGTTTTTCTAAAATCGTGTGAAGCGTTACAATTAAAGGTATTTCTAAACGATGAAGAAGCGGGAGAATGTAGATGCCGTTTTGACCTCCGAATATCCCGAATTCATGTTCAAGAATACAGGCATCAACACCGCTTATGTTAATAAACTTTGCAGCTTCTAAATAATCTCTTTGATATTCCTGTCTTATTAAAAGTTTTACTTCTTTCGGATAATTTGTACATTCTTCATGGTCACTCATAGCAATAACAACTCCTTCATCTGAAGTATGTGTCATTGATAATCTCAGATTTTTTGTGAATGTTCCGATACCGCATTCACGAGGAGGATATGTTCCGATAAATGCATATTTCATTTTACTGCCTTTTGTATAGAATAGCTTTCAATTTCAGAAAACAATTAAATATACAACATTTTTGTGAATAAAAGAACTAAAAAAATGAGATTTTTTGAAATTACTATTGTTATTCAAGTTTTTTCCGGTTTGATTTTAACAGATACAAAAAAACAGCTTAATTATATAAGCTGTTTTTAAAGAATTAATGAGTTTGGTCTAAAAAAAGCCCTGACAGGATTATTTCTGTATATTTCGATATTTTAAAAATAGCAGAATATATTCAGATAATTAGAAAACCCTGTCAGGACTTTCTTGCGAAAATATACCTTTTTTAATCGAATTCATTAATTAGAGCTTGTCTATAAAGTATGGCTTTTATAAATTCAGAGATATTTTTATGTAATTTTAGCTTAAAAATATTAGACATTAGATTTGAGATATGAGAAAATCATCTTCGATAATTCATTAAATATAAGCGAAATAAAATCTCAATACTCATATCTCTAATCTCATATCAAAAATATTAACAAAAAGAAAGTC
>Ga0164318_10006741_pt1 | contig 11117 bp, 10 predicted proteins | sample GuaBasSedimGuay9_FD_113734 | JGI IMG/M metagenome (GOLD analysis project Ga0164318, IMG submission 113734) | Subseafloor sediment microbial communities from Guaymas Basin, Gulf of California, Mexico - Guay9, Core 4571-4, 0-3 cm | ecosystem: Environmental > Aquatic > Marine > Hydrothermal vents...
AATCTCCTGGATGGCACCGGCCCAAATAAATGCGTATCCGATATTTCGTATGTTGTATCCTGCATATTTATTGCAAGTTAGATTTTGCCGCTGTTATCTTATCCATTTGTAACTTTGCCATAATAAATTATAATAATTCTCTGCTATGTGCAAACATAATTATGATATTCACATACACATAGGCACCTCTGGGTGGCATTACAATCACTGGGCTGGACTATTTTATCCCACTGGGCTGCCGAAGAGGAAATGGTTTGAATACTACGCAGAGCATTTTGGCACTGTGGAAATTAACAACACTTTCTACCAGTTACCGAAACGGGAAACTTTCATAAACTGGCACAAAGAAGCTCCAAAAAACTTTCTTTTCACTGTAAAAGCCAATCGCTTCATCACCCATATTAAACGGCTGAAAGACACACAAGAACCACTTGATAGATTTCTGGAAAGGACATTACTACTAAAGGAACATCTCGGGCCAATATTGTACCAACTGCCACCGAATTTGCATAAGGACCTTGGCCGGCTAAAGAGTTTCCTGGAAGTTTTGCCTAAAAAGTTAACCGCTGTTTTTGAGTTCAGACATAAAAGCTGGTATTCGGAGGAAACCTTCAAACTGCTTAATCAGTTCGGTTTCGGCTTCTGCATTCATGATATGGTTGGAATACAAACGCCTCGCAAAATTACAGCCGATATAATCTATATCCGATTCCACGGCCCGGCCGGCAAATATGCGGGAAATTATTCAAAATCTACATTGCAGGGCTGGGCAAAATGGATTAAAGAGCATATTAAAGAAGTCAGCAACAGCTACGCCTACTTCAATAATGACCTCGATGCTCACGCCATCCGCAATGCAAAAACGCTAAAAGAACACTTACAGTAACAGTCCACAGACATTTTGAAAAGAAGTTAAAAGAACCGAAAGAAAAACTGGCATGCTGATTTAGCATCGCTGCTTTACTCTTGGACTATTCGTGCTTAACTGATTTGAGGCCCTGCCAGCCAATCAAAATCAATTTCAGGGTCGTTGTACGGTATCCGCAATTCATCGTCAGGATTGTATGTATGAGAGGTTATATACAAGAGATTAACCGGCCCCTGGACGACTTTGCAGCCGTGGGCTACTCCCGGCGGAATCTTAACAACCTGAGCAGATTGCAAATCGCCCATTAAAAAATCCATTGTTTGCCTGTACGTCTGCGAATCCCGGCGCACATCGCATAATCCCACTCTAAGTACTCCGCTGCATACGTACCACCAGTCCGTCTGTATTTTGTGGTGGTGCCAGGCCTTGATGACATTATCAAACATCAGTGAATGACTCCATTGGCCGAATCCATCGGCGAAAAAATCATCCGTTACGCGAATAATCTCCCGGAAAAATCCCCTGTCATCAGAATGCGTTACCAGTTTTTTCAAAACTACTCCATCAATCATATTGTTATCCCACTTTCTTTTCAAATTCCTTTATCGCTTCTACAATCACATCAACTTCGTTCAACTCCGGATACATCGGCAGTGACAAAATCTTTTTTACAACATATTCAGTCCCATAAAGGTGATTTTGCCCTCGATTATATGCCGACTAAAGGTGAACAGGCACAGGGTAATGAATCGAGACACCTACCATTTTCCCTCAGGAAAGTCAGTAATTCATCACGCTTACCAGAACGTGTAACGTAAAGATGATAAACGTGTTTAGAGTTTTTCCTCTACTTTGGCAAAATCAGACTGGTACTGTTCAATTCCTTATTATAAATTTCAGCCAGACGTATCCTTTTTGAATTATCCTCATCCAGATATTTCCCTTGTGTCCTATGATAATTGAACAGCTGGATAACTCAACAATTCGCTCAAAGACCAAATACAATCGGTTAATCCTGCGACCATCGCAGGTATTCTCGACAGCCATCGAGCATCCCTGCTTTGTATCCGAAGCGTTCGCACCCTATCAGCAAAAGTGGCAGGTAATATCTGCTGTCAGCATTATTAAAGTTTTCCTATTTCTGTTGCGTACGAAGGTGTTCAAAGCCTACACTTACCGCTGCGGAACGTTTTTCTATATAGATATAGCACACTTTCGGGCTTTTGTAAACGATGCGATTGAATGAGCATGTTGCGTTTTTCATACGATTAGAGATTGCAAACAGAGAAAATAAATAATATAATCAGCCATGCTGCTTGTGAGAACTGTAATCCAGAAATAATCAATAGAAATGCGATTGCCAAAAACAGGTACAATTGAAGTTGCGCCGTCGATACTGAGCGCAGATTTCGCCAGGTTGGCTGACGAGATAAATGAGGTCGCCTCGGCTGGCGTCAATATAATCCATCTTGACGTTATGGACGGACATTTTGTGCCGAATATTACCATCGGCCCGCCGGTGATTGCCAAGCTGCGTAAGGTAAGCAATCTGGTCTTCGACACGCATTTGATGATAAGTGAGCCGGCTAAATACGCCGAAGCGTTTGTTGGGGCGGGCGCTGACCATATAACCTTTCACATCGAAGTAGTCGATGAGCCGGAGAATCTGATTGAGAAGCTGCACGAATTGGGGGTTACTGTTGGGATATGTTTGAATCCGAAGACGCCTGTTGAGCGGATAGAGAAAGTTGCTCGGCTTTGCGATATGGTTTTGGTAATGACGGTTGAGCCGGGTTTCGGCGGGCAGGACTTCATTCCGGAGGCAGCAAAAAAAATTCGCCGGGTAAGAGAAATAGTTGGTCCCGAAACCAGAGTCGAAGTCGATGGCGGAATAGATACGCAGAGTACGCCTATTGTGGTCTCCTACGGTGCCGACACCATCGTGGCCGGCAGCGCCATATTTTCAAAACCGGACCGTGTCGCTGCGGTAAACGCCATTCGAGAGAGTTTTGAGTTTTGAGTTGCGACATAAAATATACAATACACGATATACGAAATTATGGTTAAAGAGGTAAAAAACAAGTGGAACGGCTTTTCACTGAAGCCGCGCAAAGAGATGCCCGAAGGGCTTTGGATGCGGTGCCCGAGCTGCGAGCATATGCTCTATAAAAGCGCTGTCGAAGAAAATCTGAACGTCTGTCCGGAATGCAACCATCACTTTCGTATCGATGCGACGACTCGGATTAAGTATCTGGTCGATGAGGACTCTTTCCAGCAGGTTCTGGGCGATTTGACCACAAATGACCCGCTCGGCTTTAAGTTCAGGGGGACAACTTACAAGCAGCGTATAAAGGATGATGAGAAAAAAAGCGGCGCCAAAGAGGCGATGCAAATCGGCAAGGCCTTTATCAAGGGAAGGGGCGTTGTCTTAGGCGTGATGGAGCCGAACTTCCTGATGGGTTCTATGGGCTTTGTAGTCGGTGAAAAGTTTTGTGCCGCTGTCGATAAAGCGATGGAAGATAAACTTCCTTTAGTGGTGGTTAGCTGCTCAGGCGGAGCGAGAATGCACGAGGGCGTGGTCTCATTAGGCCAGATGGCTAAAACTTCGGCGGCACTGGCCAAACTCAACAAAGCCGGCGGACTTTTTATTTCAGTTCTGACTGACCCGACCACTGGCGGAGTAACGGCCAGCTTCGCAATGTTAGGCGACGTTACCATAGCCGAACCGGGGGCGTTGATTGGCTTTGCCGGGCCTCGCACGATTGCCGAGACGATAAAGGTAGAGTTGCCGGACGGATTTCAGACCGCTGAGTTTATGCTGGAGCACGGCTTCGTGGATATGATTGTCCACCGCAAAGACCTGCGCAGTGAAATCGCCCGCCTTATAGATTACTGCCGGAAGTAGTACGTATAATGACCTATTTTCGCCGAAATATTGAAAAGGCCAATGGCTATGAGCCGGGTTTTCAGCCGACTCAAGCGGATGTAGTGAAACTCAACACCAATGAAAATCCATATCCGCCATCGCCGAATGTATTGAAGGTATTGGCGGAAATTACGCCCGAGCAGCTTCGCCGATACCCCGACCCTTATGGAAATGTATTTCGCAAAGCGGCGGCTGAACTTAACGCTGTAACGCCGGATTATATTATGTGCTGCAACGGCGGAGACGATTTATTGACAATCGCTTTTCGGGCGTTTTGTGACGAAGCACGTCCAGTTGCATATCCGATTCCGACGTATTCACTTTATCCGGTATTAGCCAATCTGCAAAATTGCAAGGCGCTCGAAGTTCCGTTCGACAGCGAGTTCAATCTGCCGGCCAAGTTGGCTAACACCGAAGCGGCTCTGACTATCGTTTGCAATCCGAATGCACCAAGCGGCAGCTTTGTAAGTGTTGACGAACTGGCCTCATTAGCGGATGAGATTTCGGGGGTGTTATTGGTTGACGAGGCCTACGTGGATTTTGCGGAAGCCAATTGCGCAGGCCTGGTTAAGGATTTTGATAACGTCATCATACTTCGCTCGATGAGTAAGGGCTATTCGCTGGCAGGGTTACGGTTTGGATATGCTGTTGCTTCGCCGGATTTAATAGCCGGCCTTGTTAAGGTCAAGGATTCCTATAATGTTGATGCGGTCGCAGTCACCGCAGCCACGGCGGCGATAAAAGACCAGATGTATTTCAGAGAGAATATTGAAAAGGTAAAAAAAGAGCGTCAAAGATTGACCGAACAGTTGCGGGCGATTGGATTTGAGACGCCGGAGAGTTTTGCGAACTTTGTTCTTGCTGAAAGTAAAAACTGCAAAGCAAGTGAAATCTATGATAAATTAGTGCATCGCAATATCTATGTGAGGTATTTTGACAAGCCGGGTCTTGGTGATAAATTGAGAATAACGGTAGGCACAAAAGAGCAAAACGATAAATTGATTTTTGCCTTGAAAGAAATCGTATCAGAATAAAGGATATTCTTATGGAAGCGAGAACATCTAAAATTCACAGGCAGACAAAAGAAACCGATGTTACGGTCGAGATTAATCTGGACGGCGTCGGCAAATACGAGATTGATACCGGCGTTGGCTTTCTTGACCATATGCTTTCGCACCTCGGCAAGCACAGCAAAATCGATTTGGCGGTTAAAGCCAAAGGCGATTTGAACGTTGATGCCCACCATACGGTCGAGGATATAGCGATATGTCTGGGGGAATGTATGGCCAATGCGCTCGGCGATAAAAAAGGAATCGCCAGGTACGGCCATAGTTCTGTGCCGATGGAGGACGCTTTGGCAAACGTCTCTGTGGATTTGTCGGGCAGGCCGAGTTGTATATACAATGTTGATTACCGAACAGACAAAATCGGCGACTTTGATATTGAGTGTCTGCAGGAATTGCTGCGCAGCTTTTCAAATACCGGCAGGTTCAATCTGCATATAAACGTTCCGTACGGCACAAACAGTCATCATATAGCCGAGGCGATTTTTAAGGGGCTGGGGCAGGCGCTTGGCGAAGCGGTCAAAATTGTCGGGACAGATGTTCCCAGCACGAAGGGGATATTGTGATTGAAGAGCACGACCACGAATACCGCGTGGGAATCGGCACAGATATTCACAGAATGGTTGCCGGCAGAAAACTTATGCTCGGCGGAGTATATGTAGAGTACCCTGCCGGACTGGCCGGCCACAGCGATGGAGACGTGGCTCTGCACGCCGTTATTGATGCCCTGTTAGGGGCCGCGGGCATGAGCGATATAGGGACGTTGTTTCCTGATACGGACTCTCGCTGGAAGGACGCCGATAGTAAGGAGCTTTTGGTTATTGTAAAGGAGCAACTGGAAGAGAAGCGATGGGTAATAGTCAACGTTGATTTGATAATACACGCCGAGCAGCCACGGCTCGAATTAGTCAAGGGACAGATTAAAAGATGTATCGCGGGGCTTTTGGGAATTGATTTTACAGCAATGAACATTAAGGCAAAGACCAACGAAGGACTCGGCGAGATAGGTGCCGGTGAAGCCATAGCAGCAACGGCAACAGCGCTTATAAAAAGAAAATACAAAAGAACGCTGTGATTTTTATACTGAAGGGATAAAGCCGTTAATTCATCTCTGCGAATGCCTTTGGCGTCTCACGGAGTAACACGGATTTTAGTATTTATTGAGCTTTGCATTTCTAAAGGGATATCCCCTGTTATGAATGATAGCAACATAAAGCAGGCCGATATGAGCAGTGCAGCCGTTCAAAGTTGAAGGAGACAGTTAATTATGAACAACAGGGAAAGAGCGTTAGCCGTATTGAATTATGATTCTTATGACAGGTTGCCAATCGTACACTTCGGATACTGGCCGGAAACACTTCAAAAATGGTATAAGCAAGGACATATAACAGCAGAAGAAGCAAACGAATGGAATGATGGAACGCCGATAGACAAGTCCATAGGCGACAAGCTTGGTTTTGATTTTAACTGGTTCAATGTTTTTCCCTGTATCGGATTGCTGTGTCCAGAGTTCGAGCCAAAAATTTTGAAAGAAAATCCAGACGGCTCAAAAGAATTCTTTAACTCCGAGGGCGTAGTAGTAATGCAAAAAGATGGTGCAGGGTCAATCCCGGCTGAGATTGCCTATACTTTAAAGGATAGGGAAAGCTGGCTGAAGCATTACAAACCGAGACTGCAATTTTCCGAAGCGAGCATTGCAAAAGAACCGGTCAATACGTCAATAGAGTACATTGAGTTCGAGGCGGGCGGTCTTGAATTCCTGAAACAGCCCAACAGAGAAAATCCTATTGGTTTGATGATTGGTGGTTTATTAGGCCATATACGCAACTGGCTTGGAATTGTTGGACTTAGTTATATGATAGTCGATGACGAAGAGCTTCTCGATGAAATTATTCAGGCGGTTTCCGACTTTTGCTATTTTAGAGCTGAATATATACTCAAAAGAGAGGCGAAGTTTGATTTTGCGCATTTTTGGGAAGATGTTTGTTTCAAAAACGGTCCTCTTATTAGCCCGGACTGGTTTGACGAAAAAATAGGGCCACACTATAAAAGGATAACCAGCTTAGTTAACAGCTACGGTATCAATATCGTCTCTGTAGATTGTGATGGGTTAATCGATGCGTTGATTCCGACTTGGCTGGAAAATGGTGTTAATACTATGTTTCCCATCGAAGTAGGCACTTGGAATGCAAGTATCAAGCCATGGCGTGAAAAATACGGCAAAGAACTGAGGGGTATAGGTGGTATGAATAAGACCGCCTTTTCAAAAGATTATTCTGCGATAGATGCTGAAATAGAACGGCTTAAAGAGCTTGTAGAACTTGGCGGATATATTCCATGCCCAGACCACCGAATCGCCCCTGATGCTAAATGGGAAAACGTTCAGTATTATTGTGAAAAGATGAGACAAACTTTTAGTGGATAGTTTACTTTTGAATTTTGAGCAGATATCTGCTCTAATAAAACTTGGTATAAAGAACAGGGCGGACCAATAAGGATAGAACTTGAACATAGCGATGACATTTGCTGAAGCATCGGGTATAAAGGCCTATAGAAACCTTGTAAAGGATATGACAGCACTTCAGTTATGGTATATCACCAATGTCATAAAAGTTAAGAAGGAAAATTTTGCCGTTCTTTTAAACCATTACAGCAGAATTTATACTTATAGTAATGCATACCATAAAGATGTTCCCGCAGAGAGAAATCCAGACTGGCAGGAAATAGTTGCTAAACTTAAAGAAAACTGGCTAAAAGTGGGAAATGAGAACTTTCCAAACTCATCGTGGTCTATTTTGCAAGAGTACATCGAGCCGAAAATCGTGCCGAATATAAACAAAGCAAAAAAGGATTTAGCAAAATCATTTTACGGCTTTAGCTATGAGTTCCATCACGAATATTTCGGACCAGCTAAACCCGAATTTTTAACGTTACATTTTAGAAACTACTTTTGTCCTGATACCCCGTTCCATCACATCTCGAAACTTATTGAGGGTTTGCTAAAAGTGATAGAGCATGCCTTGCAGGAGAGACCCGATATCAATCATATTCAATGTGCAAGTTGGCTTAATAACATTAAATCTTTTAACCAGTTGTTTCCCGATGCATGGATTGAGAATTCACAGGAATGTCCTATCGGAGGCAATTTGGGTTGGTGGGGACAATTTATTGATCGCAAAAACCAACTCCATAAGAAAAATGTAGCTAAATTTAAGCAAACAAAGAAGTTTTTGTATCCCAATCTACATTGTCAATGCAAGATTCAGGATTTGAAACAGCACCTTGAACAGTTTCAGCAATCATCGCAGGCAAACAAATCACAGTAGAGCCGGGCAGAGAACTGAAAAATAACGGTGAATGAACAATACTGGAGACAGAAAAATGAACAAAGTAGTTACAATGATACTTGTTGGTGCAGGTAACAGAGGCAGAGGAGTTTTCGGCCAATATGCTCTGGATATGCCTCATCGTGCAAAATACGTGGCGGTGGTTGAACCTGATGAAAAGAAAAGAAACACTTTTGCACAGGAACACGGGATACCTGCGTCAATGCGATTTGAAAAGCCGGGAGTTTTTTTTGCGAAAACTGACAGAGTTGCCGATGCGATAGTGATTGCTACTCCGGAAACAGAGCGCCTTGGTACTGTGCTTGGCGCTATTGACAAAGGATATCATATTCTTGTTGAAAAACCACTCGGATGCAGTTTGGATGAGACTATTAAGATTATAGATGCAGCAAAGAAATTTGAAGGTATTTTCGTTGTTTGCCATCAAATGCGCCATATTTCCGGCTATTCGGTTATCAAGTCCCTGATAGATTCAGGCAGATTCGGCGATATTATAACTATTCAGCATAGTGAAAATCTAAGCTATCACCATATGGCTCACTCGTATGTGAGAGGCCTGTTTAATAATGATTCGATGACACCGATGATATTGGCCAAGTCCTGTCATGATATGGATATTCTGTGCTATCTGATTGGTAAAAGGCCTGTTCGGGTTTCATCATTTGGCAGCTTAACTTATTTCAAAGAACAAAACGCTCCCAAGGGCGCACCGGCCTATTGTCTTGATGGCTGTCCTGCTTATAAGGACTGTCCATACAGTGTATTGAAAATATATTTCAATGAAGATACAGACCCTGCGTGTATCCGTCAGATGGGTATAGTAAAAAATAAAAGAGAATTATTTGAGCTTTTACGGCATAATCAATTTGGCCGTTGTGTTTTTCGTTGTGATAACAATGTGGTTGATCATCAGGTTGTGAACATTGAGTTTGAAGATGGTGTTACGGCCAGTTTTCAGATGGCAGGACACAACTATTTTGACCGTCGCATTACCAAGATTTCGATGACTAATGGCGAGATATACTTTGATTTGACAGAAGGCCTTGTCAAAGCTTACACTTTTTCGCCTCTTAGTGAAGAGATTATCAAACCTCAGGGTATGACAGGCAGTCATATGGGAGGGGACAAGATAATAATGGATGCATTTGTCGATGCTGTACGAACGGGCGAGAAAAGTTATATTCTCACCCCTGTTGAAATGTCGCTTGACAGCCATTTGATGGCATTTGCTGCTGAACAGTCAAGAACACAGGGCCGTGTTATAGAGCTATGATTCAGTAAATAATTAGAAGATTTACGAAACTTCCGAAAGATAATTAAATTGCGGATTAACAGGAGTTCACTGTGGATATGACATTGATAGACTGGTCAGTTGTTGTTGGTCTGATGGTTCTTATCACATACGCTGCATTTACTACCAAAAAACATACTAAGAGCGTCGCAGACTTTCTTGCGGCTGGTCGTGGTGCGGGTAAGTATTTGCTTGGCACTGCTGAGGGCACGGCAGCAATGGGGGCGATATCAATAATTTTTTTCTTTGAAATGTTTACTCGTACAGGTTTTACGCAGCAGTTCTGGAAAAATGTAGGGATACCTATTCAACTAGTGCTAACTTTGACCGGCTTTGTTATTTATCGATACCGTGCCACACGGGCAATGACAATGGGCCAATTTTTTCAGATGCGATATAGCCGCAAGTTTCGCATTTATGCCGGCTTTCTTGCCTGGTGTTCAGGTTTGATAAACTTCGGGATTTTCCCCAGCGTTGGCGCACGTTTTTTTATTAACTTTTGTGGCTTTCCAAATTATCCGATAACAATAGGGCCGTTGGAAATTAACCTTACTCTGGCGGCAGTGATGTTTGTATTGATCGGCATAGCGTTATGTTTCACGTTCACCGGTGGGCAGATAGCTGTGCTCGTTACAGATTTTTGGCAGGGGGTTTTCAGTACAGTACTGTTTTTTTTGATTATTGCATTTATCTGGTTTAAGTTCCCTTGGAGCCAAATGGCAAATGCCTTGACTATCGCATCCAAACCAGGTGATTCTCTGTTCAATCCTTTGGACATTGGCAGTAAACATGATTTCAATTTCTCATTTTTCGCAATCATGTGGTTTTTTATGGTATATCATTATATGGCTTGGCAGGGAACGCAGGCCTACAACTGTTCGGCGGCAACGCCCCACGAAGCCAAGATGTCTAAAATTGTTGGCAATTTACGTTCAATGTTAATAGATGTTGGTCTGATATTGTTGCCGTTAGCTGCGATTACGGTTTTGAATCATCCTGATTATGCTGATAAGGCCGCTTTGATTAACGAACGGTTGCAATGTGCTTTTCCTGGTAATCATACACTGCAAACACAGATGTGTGTGCCGGTAGCCCTGAAGTATATATTGCCTGTTGGTTTACTCGGCGGCTTTGCCGCAGCAATGTTGGTTTTCTTCATCAGTACCAATAATACATATATGCACTCGTGGGGCAGCATATTTGTCCAGGATATCATCTGTGTGATTCGCCGAGAGCCACTTTCTCAAAAACAGCATCTCCGGTATCTAAGATTATCGATTATTTTTGTGGCCGTTTTTGCATTCTTCTTTGGCCTGTTGTTTCCTATTCAGGAATATATATGGATGTTTCTCGTCATAACCGGAGCGATTTATCTTGGCGGAGCCGGAGCAGCAATTATCGGCGGTCTGTACTGGAAGCGCGGCACAACTGCGGGAGCATATTCTGCTATGACGGTTGGAGGTATTCTTTCTGTTGGCACGATTGTACTCAGAATAGTTTGGCCGCATATCCCGTATTTTGTCAAAAAAGTTGGTAATGAGTTTCCTTACACTTCTCAGGTGATGTCGTTTTGGGCTGCAATGGTGGCAATTATTACCTATATTGCTGTTTCGCTGTTGGG
>Ga0164318_10006742_pt1 | contig 11116 bp, 7 predicted proteins | sample GuaBasSedimGuay9_FD_113734 | JGI IMG/M metagenome (GOLD analysis project Ga0164318, IMG submission 113734) | Subseafloor sediment microbial communities from Guaymas Basin, Gulf of California, Mexico - Guay9, Core 4571-4, 0-3 cm | ecosystem: Environmental > Aquatic > Marine > Hydrothermal vents >...
ACATCATTGAACCCGTCACTGCTGACGATCACAACCGGCCGACGGCCTTGCTGCTCCGATCCCGATCGAGGTTTCAAATCGGCCCAGCAGAGGTCACCGCGTTTCATGCTCATCCTCGAAAAACCGGCTCAACTCCTCAGCTGCCGCACCCTCCAAATCCGGATCCAGGTCAAGATCGCTTCCGGCGTACGTCGTCGCGAATCGCCTGACTTCTTCCCGCCGGCGTTCTGTCCTTCGTTGCTCAATCCATTCTTGGAGGATAGAACGAGCAAGTCGAGTCGCCGGAATTCCTGCATGACGAGACTCCGCGAAGAGCGCTTTGTGCATTTCCTCAGGCAAAGGGAGGTTCAATTTCTTGTAAGCCGTCACACCCATAGTTACAACCTCTTTCCTGCCATAAAATAATACCACAAATACGGTCAAGCTGAAAGCGAGTTCATCACAAAGACCAGTATCCACGAAGAACACGAAGAAAGATGACGGTGCAACATCTTGAAGAGACGGGGGCGGACGGCACACGGACCAGGCAAGCAAGCTTGCCTCCCTTTCGGCTTCAGACTTCGCTTTGCCCTCGCCTACTGACGACCCGCGTCATCCTCCGCCCCAAAATCCACCTCCGGCAACAAACGCTCGTACCACTTCCGCGACCCGAAGATCTTCCACTTTCGGTCCTCACCTTCAAGTTTCACCGCCGTCGAGAGGCCACGCAGTCCGAAGTACAGGATCCCATCGCCACCACCTTCGAATATCTTCAGCCGGCCTTTAGCCTCGAAGCCGTCGCCGGCAAGGGCGATGTCGTCGAAGACCATGCCACTACTCCCAAACTCGATCCTTGATCGACCCTTGACGTTGTCCACGGTCAATGGCCGCTTGAAAAAGCGTGCCAGCCAACTCTTTTCAGCGGCGTAGGAGACCAGAGGCCAGGTGTCACTCAGGATCATCTCCACATCGACCCCGCCACCGAGGGGATACCCCATGGTCACGGCGCCCTCTGTCAGCAACACCGAGGCCGACCACCCGGAACGCTCGGAACCATCACTGCCGAACACGCTCATCTCGTCGATCTGTAGACGGCTCCCGGCAATATCGAACACCAGGTCTTCGAGGTCGCCGGCCAATACCCGCACATCGAGGTCGAGATCACCCCTGACAATCGTCTCACCGATCTGCACACCGATTTCCGACCCGCGAAGCCGAAAAACCCCGGCTCCTCGCCCTGAAGCCAACTCAAGGTGGGCCTGTACGGAACCTTGCCCTTCGGACAATAGAGAAACAGTGCCTGAATCCGAGAGGTAGCGGTTGAATATGCTGAGGTCACGAACCTCTGACTCCGGCAGATCGAGGATCACCTCAAGACCTTCGAGGCCTTGGTCGAAGTCAATATTGGAGCCCGATGCCGAAATGTAGAGGCCCGGCCCGAAGATCCGATTGCCGGTATTGCCGAGACCGTGGATCTCCAGTTCGTCAAAAGTCACCGCCTCCTCGTTCAACCGAAACCTCACCGAACCGACGAGATCATCAAAAGTCAGCATCTCCTCCAACCATCGATTCTCCCCTTTTCGGGTGACCCATCCGACCAGGGGACGCGTGTCATCCATCTCCACGTCGATCGTCGTGTCGAGAGCGAAGGGCTTGCTGAGTTCGAGTTCACCGCGTGAGATATCTACCCTGGCCCACCAGGGATCCACACGCGAAATCTCCGGCTCGGACCAAAAGATCTCATCTATGGTCACCGAGCTGCCACCAATGTCATAGTGTTGAGTTTCCAGGTCGCCCCGGTTCAGTTTCAGTGTGAGGTTGAGATCGCCCACTGTCGTAGTGCCACCGAGTTCAAGCTCGATGCTTTGCGCCGATAGTTCAGCTTCACCTGCAACCAAACCGTCTGCTACCCGCAGCCAGGCGGTGACCATTCCGCCGCTCCCCGATCCGAAGGCGAGTCCCGCCTTTTCGGGGATGTAGGAGTTGAATGCTGCAAGATCTACCAGCTCCGACCGCGAGAGCTCGACGGCCAGGTCGAGATCCGTGAAACCGCCGTCCATATCCAGCTTGAGACTCGACGCCGAGACCTCGAAGCCGGGCCCACGGAGATGACCCGCCGCGGTACCACGCCCACTGATCTCGAGGTCGTCGAAGCTCACGGTATCCCTATTCGCAAAAAACTGACCATGCACCGCCACATCTTCGATATTGAGCAGGTCTTCGAGTCGCATCCCAGTTCTCTTCCCCGGTAGATAGGCGGCAATCAACGGCCGTGTATCCCGCATCCACACTGTCACCGAGGCGCCCACCGAAATGGGCTTCGAGAGGTCGGCATAGCCCTCCTCGAAGCGGATCAGCGCCCCCCACTCGTCACCCGCAGACCTCGGCTCCCCCGGGAGACTCACTCGTTCGAACCACAGTTGGGAGCCGGAGAGATCGAGGAGTCGATCATCGATATCGACTCCAGGCACCTGAAGGGAGATTCCGAGGTTGGCGGTCGTCCGGAAGTTGCAGACCTCAAGACCGACTCCCTGGGCGATGACCTCGGCAAAGCCCTCGATCCACCCATCATTGATCTCAAGCCGGCCCGACACCGTCCCGCTGGAACCACTGTCTATGCTCACGCCTGACCCCTCCGGAATGTACTCGTTGAGCACTGCGAGATCAGGGACCTCGGTTCCGGCCAGATCGAGATTCATGGCCAGCCCTTCGAATCCTCTCATGGGGTCCAGCCGATCAGATGTCAGACTGACGACCGCTCCCTCCCCACCAAGCACGGTCCTGCCGAACCCGGAAGCCTCAACCTCCAAGTCCTCGATCTCGAGTGCCGACCTGCCGAGTTGGATCCCCGCTTTGGCCTCGAGATCCTCGAGGTTGAGCAAACCGGCCAGAAGACTGACTTTGGCATGAGGGGAAAACGCGGCGACCAGCGGCATCGTGTCACGCATTCCAAGCCCGACCCTGGCCGATACAGAGAGAGGGGTGGCGAGTTCCAGTCGCGCCTCGTTGAACTCTATCCAGGCCCACCAATCGTCCCCCGACAGCGAGTCACTTCGATCGAAAGCGAGGTTCTGGATCTCCAGCCGAGAGCCGGAGAGATCAAAGGAGAACTCCTTTGGATCGTATCCCCTGAGCCTGAGGCCCAGGATCACGTCGCCAACAACCGGAAGCTGGTGGAGCACCGCGGCAATCTGCCTGCCTCGCAAGCGCAGTTCACCCTCACCTTCAGTCTCCGAGAGGTCGAGGCGGGCGCCAACAACCGCCTCACTGTCCGGCAGGAAGGTCACGGGGAGGTTGTCCGGAATCAGCTGATTCAAACCGGTCAGGTCGTTCAAGAGGCAGTCCGGCAGATCGAGACGTACCGCAAGGTCGGAAAATGGATCAGCGAGGTCCGCCAATGAGCTGATGGCGTTCACTTCGAGACGACAGGGCTCGTCGCTCGCAATCGGATCGTGCTCCGGACGTTCCTGGAGGGCCGGATCCTCGTCTGTGGAGCGGTCCGTACTCCGCCGACCCGGCGGGAGCACCGCCCGGCCTCCTCCTGCAAAGCCAACCTCACTGATCCCGGCCTGAAGAACGGCCTGTTGCCCCTCGTTGACAACGATATCAACGACGCCCCGACCGCCTACCTCAAAGTCCCGGAGGCCTACCGTGATCCCGTCAGAATCGAAGGATACGACGCTCTCGGAGGTCACGGCGCCACGATCAATGTCGAGCGTGCAGTCCACATTTCCTCCGCCCTGGAGGCGCAGGTTCGGCAGGTGCCTGAAATAGAGGTTGAGAAAACCAAAGTCCGCCACCACCCCCGCCAGATCAAGTCGCGCAGTGATTGACGGCAGGACATCCAGAAACTTGCGGCTTCTGGTTATCGTGGGGATGAGGTCGCCCTCCAGCCTGAGCTCGAGATCACGACCCACCTCGTCATCACCGGTGAAGACCTGGGCCCCCGGGATATCCAAGCTGACATGCGGAATCTCGAGTTTGCCGCCGACCACCATCCTCCACTCACCCTCGATGGTTCCATTCCCCACAATCCGGTGAGTGCTCAGCCAGAGTTCCGCCACGCGCTCGACCTCGATCTCATCCAGATTAATTTTCCACGGAAACCGCTTTCGGGGCCGCGGTTGCAGCTGCTCCAGCGGCGGCCGGAATTGGGGCATCCCGGCAATCACCGGCTCGAGATGGGCGCCCTCCCAGAGGGGTTCCCCTGCAATCCGCTGGCGTCGAATCTTCAGCCGCGCCCCCTCCCCCTGCACCCTGGTGGCATGAAACTCCTTGAGGAACAGCGCACTCAGATGAACGTCAACCGATGCTTCATTGAGATCAAACCGCCACTGACTGGTCCGGGCCTGACCCTGCATCAAGAATCCAATCACATTCACGCGGCCGGGCACGAACGTCCACGCCCTTTCCCAGCTGATTTGGAACTTCACCGGCCGACGACTGAGTGCCGTCTCGAGTATCCCGGTACTGAGCAGCGCGTTGACACCTACGAGGTAGACCGAGTATGCAACCACCACGCCAATGAGAATGCGGCGAACCCACCTTGAAATCGGTCTTGTGGTCACACAAGGAGTCTAACCCGACGAAGCCGGAACCGAAAACCGACAGGCCGGCCTACCGGGCAGCTATCAACCTGGCCACTTGCAAAAGGCCACAAATAGAGTAGCCACAAAAAGGCACAAAAAGGCACGAAAAAGCACAAAAAGAGAAGTCTCTAACTGCTTCACTTATGGTATTTATCTGAGTTTTTCACAATTTCTGCTGTTTTTCTCTTCGTGCCTTTTTGTGCCTTTTTGTGGCTATTTTCCCCCTCTTCGCGGATTTGAACTCCCTTTGAAAGCGCTTGAACTTTCGGCTGAAATATCCGATGCATTCAGCTACCCTCATCCCCGTGAACGACACAATCCTCTGCGACCACTGCGGTCTTCCGGTTCCTGCCGGGTTGATCGATACTGAAGCCGAGTTACAGTTCTGCTGCTCCGGCTGCCGCCTGGCGTACGAGATCATCAACGACCACGGTCTGGGCGGCTTCTACGGACTGAGGGAACGTCTTGATCAGAAGGCTCAGCCCGCGAAGAGTTCCGGCAGGGCCTTTGAGGATTTCGATGACCCTGCGTTTTTCTCAAAATACGTAACGGGCCTGCCCGACGGCCTGGCGACCGTCGAACTCTACCTTGAAGGTATCCACTGCGCCGCCTGCGTCTGGCTTGTGGAGAGAATTCCAACCACCCTGCCGGGGGTCGTCGAGATCCGTCTGGACTTCGGCCGGGCGCTGGCCGTCATCACATGGGATCCGGCCGTGGCGTCCCTGTCCGAAATCGCACAATTCCTTGACGGGATCGGCTACCAACCACACCCCTTCCGCGGAGCGTCGACAAGAGACCTCGCCCGAAAGGAGAGCCGCGCCCTCCTGATTCGAATCGCCGTCGCCGGCGCCTTGGCAGGCAACGTCATGCTCCTGGCCTTTGCGCTCTACGGCGGTCATTTCCACGGCATCTCTCCCGAGCACCGAGCTGTCTTTCGCTGGCTCAGCCTCGTCCTGACCCTGCCGTCGGTCGGTTGGTGCGCACGCCCGTTCTTCCAGGGCGCGGTCGGCGCCCTGCGAACACGCACTCTCCACATGGATCTCCCAATCGCCGTCGGCATCCTGGCCGGATTCATCCAGGGCAGTTTCAACATCGTCTTCGACCGCGGTGAGATCTATTTCGAGTCGGTGACCGCATTGATCTTCCTGCTTCTGGTGGGCCGCTACATCCAGCAGAGCCAACAAAGGGCTGCCGCCGGAGCTTCGGAACTTCTCTTCTCACTTTCTCCTTCAACCGCCCGCCTTGTGGAGGATGACGGCATCCGGGAGGTGCCGATCGAGGCCCTCGGCGAAGGATCGATCATTGAAGTTCTGGCCGGCGACACCATCCCCGGTGACGGCGTCATCGTCCAGGGGCGATCCAATTTGGACCGCTCACTCCTGACCGGCGAAAGCCGGCCCGAGACCAACGGCGAGGGCGAATATGTTCACGCAGGCACGGTCAACTTGAGCGCACCCTTGAGGGTTCGCATCGAAAAGACAGGTGAAGAAACCCGGGTCGGTCACCTGATGCGCCTTGTCGAAGACGGCGCCCGCCTCAAGGCGCCAATAGTGCGATTGGCAGACCGAATCTCCGGATGGTTTGTTGCCTCGGTCCTGGTTCTTGCCGTGATAACACTCATGATCTGGCTGCCCCTGGACCCCGACCACGCCGTCGAGCACGCCGTCGCCCTCCTGATCGTCAGCTGCCCTTGCGCTCTGGGCCTGGCCACACCCCTGGCCATCAGTGCCGCCCTGGCCGCCGCAGCCCGGTCCGGCATTCTGATCAAGAACGGAGCGGCACTGGAGATCTTGGCCCGATCGGGGACCATGCTCCTGGACAAGACCGGCACCTTGACCGAGGGACGCATGCAGGTTGTCCGGTGGTGGGGTTCTGAACGGGCCAAGGGCTTGATTGCAGCCCTGGAGGCCCAGAGCACTCATCCCGTCGCCACCGCTCTGGTCGACGCGTTTGCAACCGAAAACTGCCCGAAAGCAACCGACATTCACCAGACCACCGGCGCCGGCATCGTTGGTATGGTCGAAGGGTTTCGGGTTGCGGTCGGCTCCGTTACCTTCGCCGAGGCTCTACTCACCGGTCCCCTGAACTCCGACGTCACCGCCCAGGTTGAGGCAGCAACCGCCGAGGCCCTGACGCCTGTCATCGTCATCGTTGACGGGGTGATCGAAGGCGTCGCAGCCCTGGGAGATCCGCTTCGGAACGACACCGCCCCCACTCTGGTCGGAATCAAGCATCGTGGCTGGCGACTGGCCCTGCTCTCCGGAGACCATCCCGCCGTTGTCTCGGCCGTCGCCGATCGTATAGGAATACCCGAGAGCGACGCAAAAGGCGGCGTCAGCCCGGAAGAAAAGGTCGAGGTCGTCAGGGCAGCCGCCTGTCAGGGCCCCGTCGTCATGGTCGGCGACGGCGTCAACGATGCCGCCGCCCTCGCCGCAGCAACCGTCGGGATCGGGGTTCACGGAGGCGCCGAGGCCGCCCTCGCCGCAGCCGACATCTACCTCACGCGCCCTGGGGTCGAACCAATTCTCGACCTGCTCGAGGGCGCCCGCCGCACACTGAGGGTCATTCGCCGGAACCTGATCCTTTCCTTGACCTACAACATCACCGCCGCCGCTCTGGCGATGACGGGCCATATGTCACCAATCCTTGCCGCAGTCCTGATGCCCTTGAGCTCCATCACCGTCGTCATCAGCTCGTATCGGGCGAAGACGTTTTGAATTAGATACTTGATACTTGATACTCTCAGAAGTTGGGTACCATCTCCTTGCGGTACTTGGCGAAGAATCCGTTGATGGAGCCCATCACCTCTTCGGCGGAATCGACAACCCGAAACAGCTCGAAATCACCCTGACTGATGCTCCCCTTCTCCAACAAGGTGTCCTCAAGCCATCCCAACAGGCCCGACCAATAGTCCCGCCCAACCAGCAAAATAGGAAACTTGGGCGTTTTCCCGGTCTGCGAAAGGGTCAAGGCTTCAAAGAGTTCATCCAGGGTTCCCAGACCCCCGGGAAATGCAACGAAGGCCTGGGCGTATTTCAGGAACATCAGTTTCCGAACGAAGAAATACCGGAATGAGATGTTCTTGTCACCGTCAATATAGGCGTTATTGGAAGCTTCGAATGGCAATTCGACCCCTACTCCTGCCGATGCGCCGCCAACCTCAATCGCCCCCTTGTTGGCCGCTTCCATGATCCCGGGGCCGCCCCCGGTGATGACCGCGAGACCTTCCCGCGCGAGCAGACCCCCGAGTTCGTAGGCAATCCGGTAATACCTGTCGTCCTCGCCGGTCCGCGCTGACCCAAAGACTGTGACGGAGGGACCGATTTCCGTCAGGGCATCAAAGCCCTCGACAAACTCAGCCATAATCCGGAACACCTGCCAGGAGTTCTTGGACTTGATTTCGCTCCAGGTTTTTTTCTCAAATTTTCGAAATACACGCTTATCGACGTTCATTCAATGACTCCTTCTACGAATCGTGCATTACGAAATTACGGTGTTGGACGAATGCGCAGAAACTGCTCAACCAGTTTCTCAAACTCGACAAAGTCGTTCAGCCGCTCGTTGAGAACCTGATGGAGGACCTCAATATCGACATCCAAGTACCCGTGAACGATGATGTTCCGGAATCCGGCCATACCTCGAAAATCAGCCGCAAAGGGGCGTGGCAAAACACCGATATCCGCCAGCACATCAACCGCAGAGGCGTAGTCCGGCACATCTCGCCCCATCCCGACAGCGATATGTGTGGAAACATCCAGCGCGTTCTGGGCACACAGTTGCAGACCCCGTTCGACCATCCACCGTTCCTCAGGATCCACCCTCAAGAGTGCAACGGTACGCCCCTCATGGCCCCGTAACACCTCGACTGTTTGACGCATAGCCGCGAGGTGACGTCGGACGACAATCGGGTCGATCTCTCCCGGACTCATGAAGCCGGCGCCTCACGTTTTGAGGTCCCGTAGAGGACCCCGTCAATCTTCGCCAACTGGGGAATGAAATCACAATACCTGGAGACCGCCCTCGCTTCTCGAACGGTCGTTTCTTTGAGGTTGCGCGAGAGAACCCTGATGCCGTCCCGCAGCACCCGGTGATACAACAGTGGAGGTGCATCGTTCAGCACGACGACGTCAACCTCATTGGTCCCGAGACCCGCCATCAGATCGGTCGTCAACCCGGCCCGGTAACCGAAACCTCCCGAGGGAGCCACCGTCAGATCTACAAATACGGCCACATCCAGATCGCTATGAGCCTGCGCCCGGCCCGTTGCCACCGAACCGAAGAGATACGCCTCGAGAACCTCAGCCCGAGGATCCAAAATCCCTGCCAGCCTCCTCCCCAAGGCGCCCAAGTCATACGGCTCGTTCATACGACGAGCATACCGCATAAACCCGCGGAGCCGGAGCCAAAGGAAGATGCCGCGCCTTCACCCGAGCCCGAGCCCATTATCGTTGTCGGTATCGAATTGTGTTGCCCGTTGAAGCCAGACTCAGAAAACCGCCCCAGTGGTTTCTTGGCGCAGTGCGAGCATCAGTCCTCTATGCACTCCTGCTACCATGAACCCATGTCGGTCCTCTACATCGCCATTCCCGTAGTCCTCTTTCTCGCCATCACCGCCATCCTCGGCTTCATCTGGAGTGTACGCAGCGGACAGATGGACGATCTGGAAACCCCGGGTATTCGACCGCTGCTGGAGGATGATCCGATCAGAAGCGAGAAAAAGGAGTAGAGCGCCCGCTGCTCACCAATCTTCCAGCGGCAGGTCGAAACAGCTGTTCATACTCTGTGAATAGCGGAACTGAAAGGCGACCTCTTCGATCTTCAACGCCCTGAGATTGTCGGCTCGCGAGGATGTCCCAAGCTTCAGTTCCGGAATCTGGGCCCGCTGACCTTTCTTCCACAGCAAGCTGGGGTTGGTATTGACTGCGAAATCGCCTTTGAAGTTCGTTTGACTCTTCAGGAGCTTCCCCTCAAGCATGCTGTAGAGATACCCGCTCTCGTCGAAGTGCTTGATTCTGCCCGCTTTCGGTATCGACAAATCAAGGTAGACCTCTCCGTTGTCGTCCCTGGCCACGGTGGTGCAGTGGCTACCATCGGTGGAAATCTCGATCTCTTCCACGACCTTCGGCAGACCCCAGATCTTGGTGCCTCGGATTTGATTCTCGAGAGAGGTTACCGGCATCGAGAATACGTAATACCCCTTCCTTTTGAAATCCATGATCAGAGGCAGCAGCGGCGGGACGTAGCCGGCGTTCACCATGATTGGGATGGTCATCGCAATCTCATTGTAGGGCGCCAGGTTCATCACGTTTTTGTACTCGTAGCACGAGAACAACACCACAGACCGGCCCCCGGGCATCTTCACCGGCTTCATTGAGGGGTCAGGCATGATCGCCTCGGCTCGTCCGTAGTCACAGAGGAAGATAGCAATCGCGCATGTGACGTCACCGTAAAACGTTGGGAAACTGTAATTCTTTGACAAGCCGTCCTTCAGCACCAAAGGGGCCGAAGCAGGCCGCAACTGGAACCGTTGGAAGAAAGAATCGGTGAAGAAACCGCCGTTGTCGACGAGACTAGAATCAAGTTCATTGACAGGTTTCATAAGGAAGCCTTTCTACTCGGCATTCTCCGGCTCGAATGACGGGCCGTCTTCAAATTCGACCACATCGTGGATGTGGATGTCCCAAGAATCCCGGCCGGTATTGGCGCCGAGAAACCGCAGAGTGTAGTCGCCTCCTGGAAGAGCCGGCAGGCGCTGCACGAATCGAGTACACGAGGGGGAGGCCCAAGGACCACATCCCTGATTGGCGTGAACGAGGATCTCCTGTGTCTCCAGATCAACCTCGACCGTTCGCTCATTCACCCAGGTGCCGCCCGAACCACAATGCAGCGGTACATACACTGCAAAAGGAATACCGGCAATCGCATTGATCGACTCGAACTCCAGCCAGTCTACCCGCCAACAACTGCCCTCGAAATGCCTCAGATCGGGGGGACCGTGTTCAAACCACTCGTTGTAGTCAACGAGGACATTCCCCGAAAGATCACGCCATTCAAGCCTGACCTCATAACCGTCAAAAGGAGCAATCGGCCGTTCGAACTCCTCTTCAGTTCCGAAAAACGAACCTACGAATGGCCCGATCTGGAAGTACCACGGGATATCCACCCTAATCTCTTCACCGGGCGCCCAACGACGCAACACTCCTGGTCTACCATCGCCCTCGTCGTCCGGCTGCCACCACGCAATCCGCTCCCCATTTGACGAGAAGACCTCGATCGACAGACTCTCGGACAAGACCTCGGAACCTTCGAAGACCTCAAAGTCATTAGGGTTGCTGATGACAACACCGAAGGATCGTGCCGATTGGCAACCAAGCACAGGGATCGAGGGTCTATCAGAACAGAAAACATCAAAACTCACCCTCAGCTGAGAATCCTGCGCGAACGTGGTGTGGGCTGACCCGAACATGGCCAACAACCCGAGCCCCACGACGGATGCTTTTCGAAAACCCAGTAACAACAACCATGTCATAACCGCCTTCATTTCTGAA
>Ga0164318_10006744_pt1 | contig 11115 bp, 9 predicted proteins | sample GuaBasSedimGuay9_FD_113734 | JGI IMG/M metagenome (GOLD analysis project Ga0164318, IMG submission 113734) | Subseafloor sediment microbial communities from Guaymas Basin, Gulf of California, Mexico - Guay9, Core 4571-4, 0-3 cm | ecosystem: Environmental > Aquatic > Marine > Hydrothermal vents >...
CTACATATGTTCAACATCCAATTCAAGATAGATTGAGACTGATTTCATACGATCCTGGATTTGCTTATGGTATATCTGCAGGATTATTTTATTTTACTTCTGATTATAGTGGTATTTATATTGAAGGGAAATATCATGGAGCTTCGACGAGTAATGTAACTGCGGATTACCTTGATGCAAAATACGATTTTAATGAAGACGTAAAGAAGTTTGATATTAATATTGGAATTAGGCTTTTAGCTGGTTCCAAAGAATAATATTATAAATATTTTTGATAAAACCCGTCTTTCGACGGGTTTTTTTGTAGGGATAAATAAGCAATGAAAGCTGTAAAACTATTAATAGTTGATGATGAAAAAAATCAACGAGAACTTCTTTCAGGATATCTGGATAAAAAAGGTTTTACGGTTTTTACTGCTGATTCGGGCGAACAAGCACTAAATGAATACCACAAACATTTTTCATCGTTAGCAATAGTAGATATGAAGATGTCAGGAATGAATGGTATTGAACTTCTTTCGAGATTAAAAGAGATTAATCCATTTATTCAAGTTTTAATGCTGACAGCTTTTGGCTCGGTAGAGACAGCTGTTGCCGCTATGAAAGCCGGAGCAAATGATTATTTGACCAAGCCAGTTGAAGACCTTGATGAGCTGATGATAAAACTTGAAAAAGCTTATCTCCAAAATCAATTGATTGTTGAAAATAAAGTAATGCAGGAGAGATTATCTGAGGTTTTTCCTGAAACTGAGATAATTGGAGAATCTGATGCCATAAAAGATATCAAAGAAATGATTTCTCTTGTAGCCCAAAAGGATGCTACAGTTCTTATAACCGGACTTTCGGGAACGGGAAAAGAATTGGTAGCCCAGGCTTTGCATGCTTTATCTGATAGAGCTAATAAAAGATTAGTTGCTATCAATTGTTCAGCCTTTCCTGAAAATTTATTAGAATCAGAACTTTTCGGTTATGAGAAGGGTGCTTTTACCGGAGCGGACAAAACGAAACAAGGACGATTTGAATTAGCTGATGGTGGAACATTGTTTCTTGATGAAATTGGTGATATGCCACTTTCGATGCAGGTTAAATTATTAAGAGTCTTAGATCAGAAAAAAATTGAAAGGTTGGGTTCGGTCAAAGAGATTGAACTTGACATAAGAATAATTGCTGCAACTAATCGGGATTTGGGTACTATGGTTAAAGAAAGAAAATTCAGAGAAGACCTTTTTTACAGGCTGAATGTAATTCAGGTTAAGCTTCCCGGGTTAAAAGAAAGAAAAAGCGATATCCTTCTGTTAGCAGAAAAATTTATTGATAAGTCTTCCAGGAAAATAGGTAAAAAGATTATTGGTATTGATTCGGATGCGGCTAATATTCTTACTTCTTATGATTGGCCAGGTAACGTAAGAGAACTTCAGAATATAATCGAGAGAGCTGTTGTTCTTTCTCGTTCAGATACTATTACAGTTAAAGAGCTTTCAGGTTTGTCAAATAATTTGGAATTAAGTCCTTTAGCAAAAAGTGATATTATTCCACTAAGTGAACTTGAGAAAAATCATATCAAGCAAGCTCTTAATCAGTTTAACTGGAATATGAGTTTGACATCGCAAAAATTAGGCATCCATAGAAATACTCTTCGTACAAAGATTAAAGAATATAATATCTCAAAAACAGAATAAATTATTCTAACACTAAATCTGTGCATCTTTGTTTGAATGCACAATAAATGTGCGTACTTCATTGTCGGTACAGCTTGCAGTAATAACTATAATGTTGTAAGACAAGCAGATAGTTGACTTGGCATCGTTTTTGTTACTAATATACATGAAAATAAAATGAAAGGAAATTTGATATGAAATCAATGATGAAAATAATGTTAGTAACTGCTATTATTATGGCTTTTATCGGTTGTGAAAATGAGGATGAAATTTTAAATCCCATTCCGGCTGCACCTCAGGGCGTATATACGATAACAGGAGATAATGCCGTTTATCTTTATTGGAACGGTCCATACGAAACTGACCTTCAAGAATATATTATTTTAAGATCATTTGAAGAGTTTGATAATTATGTTGAAATTGCAAGAGTAACAGCGGAATCAAATCCTGATTTGGATCTATTGATTTATGAATACATTGATACAGAAGTCCAAAATAGCACAACTTATTTTTATGCAGTTATGACGGTTGATAATTCTGGACAAGAATCTGGCTTATCAGCTGAATCAGTATTTGATACGCCTCGCCCTCAGGGTGAAGTTACTCTCTATCCGGTTTCAGTTGATGGTTCTATCGCTGGGTTTAATCTGGTTACTGAAACGGTGGTGAATTATACATCAGATGCTGCAGACATTTATCTAGTTTATGATAATGTTGATGATATTTATTTTATAACTGCCGGCAATATTGATATTGATATTCAGGATATGGGTTTTAGTTATGATTTTGATCAGATTAACTATGCTCCTGATTCCGGCTGGTCACAATTTATTGATATGGAACTTATATTAGGACATACCTATGTTGTTTGGACTGATACTGACAATTATGCAAAATTGAGACCGATCCAGATTTTTAACTCCGGTGCTGTTAGATTTGAATGGGCTTATCAAACCGATAGTGGCAACCGTGAATTGAAAGTTGTCCCTCCTGAGGGACAATAATAGATGTTCGGATACATTAATGTATAAGAACGAAAGGATATGATATTATGTTACAGAAACTTATGAAATTAACGGTAGTTACAGCAACTTTAATGCTTATGACTGCCACGGTGGGAATAACGCAGAATTATGATGATGACTCGAGGTATGAGTATAATCATAGCAGTAAAGAAGCAAGAATTGACAGATATCTTGATGTTGTACTTTGGACTAATCACGAAGATGGTGAGTATTTTGAAGGTGACAATATTGTCATAAAATATCGAAGCAATCATGATGCTTTTGTTGCTATTTACTCAATTGACACAAAGGGCAGAGTGAACCTTTTGTTTCCATCGGAACCCAGAGAAGATAATTTCATTCGGGGCGGAGTTTCATATCGTCTTCCGGATGGTTATGATGATTATGATTTAGTAGTTTCCGGTCCGGAAGGAATAGAATCTATTCAAGTAATTGCATCAAGGGAAAAGTTTCCTATTCCAGACTGGTTTGAAAGCTCTGATGTTCTTTTTGACTGGGATGATCGTCATGAATTTATGGACTATCTTAATCAAAGATATTTTGTTCGATACAATGGCCAAAAGTTTGCCTATGATCGCTCCACAGTTTATGTGAATGAATGGGAGCCAACTTATTTTCGTCCTGTATATAGCCCTGACTATCCCAGTTGGACTCTAAGTGGTAATATGTATGTAGATTACCTGTGGGGATCGTCGGTTTATATTAATGGAGTCTATTGGGGCGTTACGCCTTTGTATGTTCCAAGAATCTATGTCGGTTGGCATACTATGACTATCTATGATAATTATGGATATTGTTGGGAATCTGATTTTCATGTCACGCGTTATCATACTGTAATATTGAACCGAGACATAATTCACCCTCGTCCAGGAGTTCATTCTAAGTTTAAAGAGGTGCGAACGGTTGGATATCGTAATCCGGCAAAGTATGGTTATCCCAACTATAAAAAGCAAGTTTCTAAAATGAAAACATATACTTCAAAAACTGTTGCAGTAAATAAAACAAATGTTAATAAAAATGCTGTTTCAGTAAGTAAAAACTACGTACGTGGTAATAGCAAACTGGTTAAAACAAATCGGGGTTATGAAACAACCGGAATCAGCACAGGGAAATCAAATAGCAAAGCTAATACTTATAGAAAATATAGAAGAAATAGTTATGACCAAAGCAAATCGAAAAAAACAAGATCCAAATCTTCTTATTCGTCCGGAAAATCTAATTCTGCTGATAGAAGTATCGGTGAGACATCAAGAAAAAATAGTACATCAAGCAGAAATTCTCGTAAATCTTATAAAGCGAATACGAGCAAAAAATCTCCTTCAAAAGCTACCAAAGTAAAAACTAAAACGAAAAAGTCTTCAAGCAGTTCTGGAAAGTCGATAAAAAGGAGTACACAGTCAAAATCATCTGAGAATACAACTAAATCATCAAAATCATCTGGAAAATCTAAAAGGGAAAAGAGAAAAGACAGATAAATTCACAGTTTTGCATGAAAAAACCGGTTCATATGAGCCGGTTTTTTTTGTGTCAGATAAATTTATTTGGAACATTTATACTTGACATTTGTTAAATAAAATGTTAGAATTAGGCTACTGCCAGCATGGCTGTCATATTGGCAGATTATTAATGGAAGTGAAATATGGCGTTTGATAAACTTACAGATAGAGAAAAACAGATTTTATATAATCTTGTTAATTATTATATTGAATCTGCTGATCCGGTTGGTTCCAGGGTTATTGCCAATAAATTTAAGATGGGTATTTCATCGGCAACGATAAGAAATACTCTTGCGGATTTAGAGGATTTAGAGTTAGTGGTCCAACCGCATACGTCAGCTGGCAGGGTTCCGACAGATTTAGGGTATCGGGTATATATTGATTATTTATTAAAACCGGAAGAACTAAGCCAGACTGAAAAAGATGTTATCAAACAAACAATTTTAAGAGATGGACGAGGTCTAAACGAAGTTTTAGGACAGACTTGTAAAGTTCTTGGGGATATAACAAATCAATTAGGTGTGACGATTGCTCCTCGTTTTGATAAAGGAATTTTAAAAAGGATTGAGTTGATTCCCATCACATCTGAGAGAATAATGGTCGTAGTTGTTGTTGAGTCAGGATTAGCTCGTTCAATAATTATTGAGATTGAAGCATCTATTAAAGAGACCGAGTTAAAAGATTTTGAAGAATTATTAAATGATCGTTTAAGTGGTTTGACTCTTGGCACTATTAAGGAATCCATTACTGAAAGATTATCTGATGTTGGTGGACATGGGCGTCTTATAAAATTGGTTATTGACACAAAAGATAGAATTTGGACAGAAGAGAGTTCCGATGATATTCATTATGCGGGAATGGATAAACTTCTGGAACAGCCTGAATTTTCAAACATTGAGCGAGTATCTGAATTAGTTAAAGTTTTAGGAAATGGCAAAGTCCTGTCTGATTTTCTTCGTAGTTCTAAGTATGAAGGACTTGTGATTACAATTGGGAAAGAAAATAAATTCCATGAGATTATGCAATGTTCATTAGTGACGGCATCGTATAGAGTTGGAAATATTACCGGCGCTATTGGAATAGTTGGACCAACAAGGATGCCATATAAAAAACTGACATCTATTGTTGAATATACTGCCAAAACAATTACCGAAGTAATTGCCGGGATTGATTATAAAAAGGGTTGATATGGTTAAAGAGAATAAAACAAATACTGAAAAAGAAAATAAAGATGATACTAAAGTGAATGTGGAATTTTCAGAACAAAATAAAAAAGAATCATCTGAACAATCTCAGGAAGAGCTGAATACTCAAAAAGAAGAAATCAAAAATGCTGAGCTTTCTGAAGAAGAACAACTAAAATTGAAAGTTGAAGAACTCGAAGATAAACTTTTAAGAACAACAGCGGATTTTGAAAACTATAAGAAGAGGCTACTGAAGAGGTCTGAGGAGCAGATTGAATATGCTTCGGATAGAATGATTATTGATATTCTTGAAGTTGTTGATAATTTTGAGCGGGCGATGGAGCATGGTAGTAAAGATAGTGATGTTGATTCCTTATATAAAGGAATGGAGTTGATTTATAATCAATTGGTATCTTTTTTGAATAAATATAATGTAAAGAAGTTAGATGCAGTTGGGGAAATATTTGACCCTGAGTATCATGAAGCACTTATGCAGATTGAGTCTGAAGAATTTCCCGAAGGTACAGTTGCAGTTGAAATTAATAAAGGTTATCTGAAAAACAATAAAGTTCTTAGGCATAGCAAAGTAGGGGTAAGCAATGGAGAAGAAAAAAAAGAATCTAAAAAGAAAGATAAATAAATAAGTATAAAGGAGAATAATTATGGGAAAAGTAATAGGAATTGATTTAGGAACAACCAACTCGTGTGTTGCTGTTCTCGAAGGGCAGGATGCGGTTGTTATTCCAAACAAGGAAGGAGCCAGAACAACTCCTTCGGTAGTCGCTTTTACAAAAGATGGTGAACGTTTAGTTGGTGCTGCTGCGAAAAGGCAAGCTGTGACTAATCCTGAGAATACAATTTATTCCGTTAAGAGATTTATGGGGCGGTTGCACAATGAGGTTTCATCCGAAGAAAAGATAGTCCCTTATACTATTGGCGATAATGAGAAGGGTGCTGTTTTAGTTGAAGCCGGCGGAAAAACTCATACTCCTCCTGAAATTTCAGCTATGATACTTCAGTCTCTGAAAAAAGCAGCTGAAGATTATTTGGGAAGTGAAGTAAAGCAAGCGGTTATTACAGTACCTGCTTATTTTAACGATTCTCAGAGGCAGGCGACAAAAGATGCCGGCCGTATTGCCGGTTTGGAAGTACTACGTATTATCAACGAGCCGACAGCAGCTTCATTGGCTTATGGGTTGCAGAAAAAAGGTAATCATAAAATAGCCGTTTTTGACCTTGGTGGTGGAACTTTTGACATCTCTGTTTTAGAAATCGGTGATGGTGTTTTTGAAGTTCGTTCAACTAATGGCGATACTCATCTTGGGGGTGATGATTTTGACCAGAGAGTTATTGATTGGTTAGCAGATGAGTTCCATAAATCTCAGGGGATTGACCTTAGAAAAGATAAGATGGCTTTACAGCGTCTTAAAGAAGCGGCTGAGAAAGCCAAAGTTGAACTTTCAACAACAATGCAAACGAATGTCAATTTGCCATTTATTACAGCTGACCAAGCTGGTCCCAAACATCTTGACCTAACTTTAACTCGTGCCAAGTTTGAACAACTTGTGGATGATCTTCTTCAGAGAACGATAAAACCGTGTAAAGCTGCTCTGAGTGATGCCAAGCTTTCAATGGATGACATTGATGAAGTAGTTATGGTTGGCGGTATGACCCGTATGCCGAAAGTTATTGAAATTGTTAAAGATCTCTTTGGCAAAGAGCCACACAAAGGCGTTAATCCGGATGAAGTTGTAGCTTTGGGTGCCGCCATTCAAGGTGGTGTATTAGCAGGTGATATGGATGAAATAGTTCTTCTTGATGTTACACCGCTATCTCTTGGAATTGAAACTTTAGGTGGTGTTATGACTAAGCTAATCGAAAGAAATACAACTATCCCTACTACAAAATCTCAAATTTTCTCAACAGCAGCTGACAATCAGACAGCGGTTTCAATACATGTTCTTCAAGGTGAAAGACAAATGGCTATTGATAATCGAACACTGGGTCGGTTTGATTTAGTAGGAATTCCGGCGGCACCGAGAGGTTTGCCGCAGATTGAAGTTAAATTTGATATTGATGCTAATGGTATCGTTCATGTAAGTGCAAAGGATAAAGCAACAGGTAAAGAACAGTCAATCAGGATAGAGGTTTCATCCGGTTTATCTGAGCAGGAAATTGAAAAGATGGTCAATGATTCTGAAAAATACTCAGAAGAAGATAAAAAGAAAGCAGACTTAATCAATGCCAGAAATGAAGCTGATCAATTTATTTATTCTACTGAGAAAACTTTAAAGGATGCCGGTGACAAAGTATCAGATGATGAAAAAAAGAATATTGAAGATGGTATTCAAAAATTAAAAGATGCTGTTGCAGGTGATTCTCTTGAAACAATCAATTCTGCCAAAGAAGCCTTGATGCAAGTTTCACATAAATTAGCCGAAGAAATGTATAAGCAGGCTCAATCCGAAGAGACTGCGAGTGCTGATACGGGTCAAGCTGGTGCACAACCAGGGGCAGAAACATCTGAAACAGAAAATTCATCTGATTCAGATAGTGCAGTTGATGCTGATTTTGAAGTAGTTGACGAAGATAAAAAATAAATAAATGTCAAAAAGAGATTACTACGAAATTCTCGGAATCGACTGTTCTGCTGGCGATTCCGAGATAAAAACAGCTTATCGTAAATTAGCAATGAAATTCCACCCTGATCGTAATCCGGATAGTAGTGAAGCTGAAGAACGATTTAAGGAAGCAACTGAAGCATACGAAATTTTAAAAGACCAAGGTAAGCGCCAAATGTATGACCAATATGGTCATGCCGGCGTAAATCAAAATGCAGGTGGTTTTGGAGGAGGTGGCTTTGGGGCTGAATTTGATTTGGGGGACGCTCTTCGGGCATTTATGCGTGATTTTGGTGGTGGTGGTGGCGGCGGTTCTATTTTTGATGATTTTTTTGGAATGGGGGGCGGACAAAACCGAAGACATGCAAGGGGTGAAGATCTTCGAATAAAGCTAAAACTAACCTTGGAAGAAATTGCAACTGGTATAGAAAAATCGATAAAAGTAAACAGGATAGTAACTTGCGAAGTTTGTGATGGGTCTGGGGTTGCCGCAGGGTCATCAAGGTCAACCTGCCATCAATGTAAAGGTGCAGGCAAAGTAAGACAGATTACCAAAACTTTCTTGGGCACTGTTCAGCAGGTGGCAACTTGTAATGTTTGTCGTGGTACCGGAGAGGTTATCGCTAATCCTTGTAAATCGTGTGATGGTCAAGGGAGAAAAAGGGGTTCATCAAAGGTTGATATTAAAGTTCCTCCCGGCGTTTCAAGCGGTAATTATATGACCGTCGAGAATATGGGGAATGCCGCACCTAACAACGGCCAACCGGGTGACCTTAATGTTATCTTTGAGGAAGTTGAGCACGATTTATTTACTCGTCATGGGAGTAACATTCTTAGTGAAGTCCCTGTTTCTTTTACAATGGCGGCTTTAGGTGGAAGCGTTAAAGTAAAGACTTTAGGTGAAGAGGTAGAACTGAAAATACCGCAAGGTACTCAACCGGGAAAACTTTTGAAAATGCGTGGGAAAGGGATTCCTCATTTGAATAGATCAGGGCGAGGAGATCATATGGTAAGAGTAGTTGTTTGGGTGCCAACAAAACTTGGGAATAAAGAAAAAGAACTATTGAAAAAATTAGAAAGTTCAGCTTTATTTAAGGCTCCCGAAGCTACCAAATCTTTTTTTAATAAATTAAGAGATACATTGGGTGTATGAAAACTAATTCAGGCAAAATTGAAAGTTATACGGAATTTACTATTTCACTTCAACCTGACATGGTTGAATTTGTTTGTGATTTTATAATAGATAATATTACAAACGGTTTGGTACTTGAAGATGAAGAAAGTAATGAGATAACTTCGATAAAATTTTATGTTTCTTCGGAAAATGAAAAAGATATCAAAGGAAAACTAAATAACTTTTTTGAATCTCAAAGTTCTAAAAATCAAGAAAAGATTAAAAATATATCCACGCAAATTGTAGAGAATATTTCTTGGGAAGAAGAATACAAAAAATCTGTGCAACCGGTATGGATTGGTTCAGATATTGTTATTGTTCCAACATGGAAAAAAGATGAATTTGATGCAAAATTTAAAATTCTCATTGAACCGAAAATGGCTTTTGGAACCGGCACGCATGAAACTACAAGAAGCTGTCTTAAGGTTATTAGGGAAGAATTTAAATCGCAAATGACATTTTTGGATTTAGGTTGTGGTTCTGGGATTCTTTCTATTCTTGCTAAAAAATTAGATGCAAAATATATTAAAGCTATTGATTATGATCCTATTGCTGTTGAAAACTGTAATGAAAATTTTGAACTGAATAATGTTGAAGCTATCAATGATATTTGTTTGGGGTCTATTGAGTTATGCAAGAATGATAATTCGTATGATTTTGTCTGTGCTAATATTATTCGTAGTACGATTGTTGAAATGTTATCGGAACTTCTCAGGCTTACTAAAACTGGCGGGATATTAGTTTTATCAGGGCTTTTGGAACAGGATTTAGATGAAATCAATAAGGCTCTTACAAATTTTGAATTCCGGGACATTACAATATATCCGGATAATGAGTGGAGAACAATTTTAATTAGAAAGCATTAAAATGCTTCCTCCAATTTTTTATGCCAATCCTGATTTATTTGCTGATAATCAAGTTGTTTTAGATAAAGAGGAAAGTCATCATGCCGTATCGGTTATGAGACTAAAGTCTCCCGAGATTGTTATTATTATTAATGGGCAGGGAGCAGCTTATCGTGGGGAGATAATTAATATTGACAGTAGAAAACAAGTAACTGTTAAATTTCATTCTATAATCAGAAATTTCGGGGAAACATCTTCTAAGGTTTGTTTGGCTATCGGTATGTCTGCTAATTATAAACTTGATGCTGTTATTCAAAAAGGAACGGAGTTAGGCGTAAAAAGGTTTGTTCCGTTGTTGACAGAAAAATCAAAAATAAGAATAGACAATAGCAAAAAAAAATATTCTAAAGTTAGAAGATTAGAAAAAGTTGCTCTTTCTGCAATTAAGCAATGTCGGCGTTCTTATATTCCAGAAATCTCAGAACCTGTGAAATTTATTGAATATTTGAATCAGATAGAAAAAACTGATTTAAATCTTATCTTTCATACGGAGAAAAAATCTTCAAAATTTAATCTTGATTCAATTGATAAAAGTTCAAAAAGAATAAGTTTATTAATTGGACCTGAATCAGGATTTTCAAACGATGAATATGAAATGGCTTTAGAAGCCGGTTTTCAGTCTGTATCATTAGGCCCACGGATTTTAAGAACGGAAACTGCAGGAATATTTATTCCAGGTTTAATAATGTATCTATTGAATGAGTTGAGTTAAATTCTATTTGTCCGATATATATTTCATGGAACAAAATTTATATAATATTATTATTTTTCTTTTTGGAATAGTAATTGGTTCGTTTCTCAATGTTGTGATTTATCGTCTTCCAAGAAATAAAGAAATGGTCAAGAGCCGTTCCGTTTGTACCAAATGCAATCAACAGCTTAAATGGTACCATAATATTCCTTTATTCAGTTATATCTTTTTAGGCGGTCGATGTTCGTTTTGTAAAGGTAGAATTTCAATTCGGTATCCTTTGGTTGAGTTAGCGAATGGTTTGCTTTATTTATATTTTTTCTTCCAATATAAAATGACAATAGAGTTTGTTGTTTATGCA
>Ga0164318_10006745_pt1 | contig 11114 bp, 14 predicted proteins | sample GuaBasSedimGuay9_FD_113734 | JGI IMG/M metagenome (GOLD analysis project Ga0164318, IMG submission 113734) | Subseafloor sediment microbial communities from Guaymas Basin, Gulf of California, Mexico - Guay9, Core 4571-4, 0-3 cm | ecosystem: Environmental > Aquatic > Marine > Hydrothermal vents...
GAATCTTTAATAAAAGGCATCATCCTGTCAGGTATTTCCATAGTAGAAGGCAAGCCATAAGGTGCAATAGGTACTGCTCCAATTACAATAATTGCTTCCGGAAGCACACATTTGTCCAATGGTATTCCTGCAACAGCAAAACTTGTAGCATAAGGTGGATGTGCATGTACTACTGATTTTATATCAGGTCGTGCTTTATACACGGCAAGGTGCATTTTAACCTCACTTGATGGTTTATATTTCGGATTCCCGGAAATAACGTTCCCGTCAAGGTCGCATTTAATTATCATATCCTCAGTCATATACCCTTTGCTAATTCCTGTTGGTGTAGCAAGTATCTCCTTGTCGTTCAATTTTACGGTCATATTACCGTCATTAGAAGCAACATAGCCTCTTGTCCAAATTCTTTTCCCAATTTCTACAATCTGTTTCTTAATTTCAAATTCTGTAGCCATAATATTATCCTTTTTATTTTTATATTAACTCTTTTAAAACTTCTGGGTGCGGGTTACGTACAATTGTATAGTCCGCAAGCATTCCATCTTCTTTACAATATTCAATAGCAGGTATAACTGCCGCTTCCAGTGCACTTATTTCACCAGTAATAACAACTACTCCTTTCCCGCCTATTGCCATTGCTACATGAATATGCCGGATATCAAGTTCTGCTTCCTTTGCAGCAAAATCTGCGGCCTTTATTGCCGAAACAACTGAAAAAGTTTCAATAATTAGCAATGCTCCAACTTTTTTCTGATCCTTATCATGTTCAATTACATTAGAACTTGTAATGGCCGGAAAAACTTTTGGATCCAAATTGGGGATAGAAGTTAAATTAACTATTGCATAACCACCCGTTTCCTTTGCTATACTAATTGCAATTTCTATATCCGCTACATCGCCTTTAATTACTATGAAGTATTTTCCAGGGCAAATAGATCTGGAAATTAGCTTTTCTGTATTAGAAGATTTCAGTACAGCATCCTGTACCTGATAACCTTTAGTTATACTGGAAAGCTCTATTATCCCTATTGCGTTTCTTGTCAGCATCAATTTTTTTGTATTAATATTTCTGTTTCTGAAATGTTTTTAACTATTCCATCTATTGATGAATGTATATTGCTTGAAACCTGACCATTAGCCCTGGCTATCAGTTCGTATTTATTTACGATTTGCCCAACATTAACAATTGGTTGCGAAACGGCTCCAATGTGTTTGTTAAAAGGGATACGAACTTCTGTTGAAGATAAATTTAGTTCAATTAAAGGCCCTTCATCTTTAAACATTAATACATCAAGCCTTTGCATTAGTTTTTGTGTCGGAACTTTCCGATAATCATTCATAGGATGCGGAACTGCTTCTTTTCCATCCCATTTTAATCCCAGTTCTCTTGACCATCTTTTTTCCATAACTGTTGCACCTCTTGGATCAAGGCCTTCTGGGCAAGCATACATAGTACATAAATTACACTCGCAGCATGAAAAATTGCCTGCAAAAACCACCTTTTGTTCTAAATTGGAAAACATTCTGTTCTTCATTGCAATATTAGGCATTACAGGCTGACCAAGAAGATACCTGGGGCATAATTCTGTACAAAAAGTACATTGATCGCAGGCTGCTTTAGCAATTTTATCAGTATATTCTTCTAAGGCAAATCGATTGTAAACATTCACACAGTGATGATCAGAGGGAAGGACGATTAATGCCCCAGTTTTTTTATCAACAACTGAATTCAAATCAGCTTCAAGTGCTCCCATCATTAGCCCACCTACACGAATTGAATAATCATCAACCGTAATTTTAAAGTGGGACAATATCTCAGCATAAGTAGTTCCAACCGGAACTCTCACAGTTGCCGGCTTTTCAACCGCACCTGCAATTGATACATATTTATCTGTAACGGGTTTTCCTAATCCAATATTCAATAATGTTTCAACATTTTGCACTACGCAGCCCACGGAAATAGGAAGAGCACCTGGCTGAACAACTCTTTTTGTGGTCATGTAAATCAAAGTTACCTCATCTCCGGCAGGATAAATATCTTCAATAGGTATTACTTTTATATTGCCCGAAACCTTTGAGTTTAACAAGTCTATTTCGTGGGGATGCTTCTCTTTTATTCCAATAATACCTTGTTTTGCACCAGTAATTTCCATTACTATTTTCAAACCAAGCAAAACTTTATCGGTATAGTTCAAAATAAGCTCCATATCCTTATGAAGCAGAGGCTCACATTCCGCTGCATTCATAATAATAGTATCAGGCTTGCTGTTTAGCTTCACATGCGTAGGAAAACCTGCTCCACCAGCACCAACAATTCCTAAACTTTCTATTTCTTTTATTGTCATGAAACAAGCATGATTAAAATAATTATTAAACATTCAAGGGAATGATTATTTTACATCATGCGGTAACATGTGGCAAATAAAAATAATCAAAAATAAACACATGAAAATTATTCTATATCCCTATAGTCGATTTTATCAACTACCGCTATTATTAAAGTCCTTATTGGAGCCAATTCAAGTTTAAATATATTTTTTGACACTCCGGGAGCACCGCCACAAATAATCGTATCGCCAACTCCGGCACCAACATAATCTACAGCTACCCATTCATTACCAATATTTTCACCATTAGGTTTTACAGGTTGAACAACAAAAACAATTCTGACTTTATAGGCATCATGTTTTTCTGTTGAAATTACTTTTTTTATGATTTTTGCTAAAAACATTAACCTGATTAATTCATAAATTCTCTTTAAATAGTGCAGGTTAAACAACTACATCAACCAGTTCAACAACACTAGCATTTACCGGAACAAAACCACTATCAAAAGCCTCTACGGCATCTGTACTGGTAACATAAACAATTTTATCACCTGAAGCCGCTAAACCTTTAGGGTCAGCAACCACCAAAGGTGACTCTACCGGATTGTTTTCAGACGAAACAGGTTGTACAATATACATTCTGCAAGCATCTAGCGCCTCGACTTTCCGTGAAGCCCAAACTACACCAATAACTACCCCAAGTTTCATCTGTCTTTTATTTAAATTGATGTGTTATCTGAACATCATCAATTATTGCTATTACAACTGCATCAATAGGTGCATTTTTTGTTTCATCAGTCATGCGGGCAGAAGAACCATATGAAAGAAGCACAAAACTTCCTTCACCGGCTTGCACCGCATCTACGGCCACATGATAAGTTTCCAGGGGTTTCCCACTGTGATCCACTTCCTTGCATAGCAATAGTTTTTTACCATTCAGATTAGAATCCTTCTGAGTAGAAACAATTGTTCCTATAACTTTTGCAAAAATCATAAATAATTAGCTTATGAAAATATTGTGTCAATTTCATCTACAGGACGTGCTATAATTAATTGGGATAATACTTGTCCCACTTTAGATGCGGCTTCCGCACCAGCTTCAATAGAAGCCCTAACTGCTGCCACATCGCCTTCAATAACAAAAGACACATAACCGCTACCAACTTGTCTCCACTCTACAAGTTCAACATTTGCTGATTTAAGAGCTGTATCTGCCCCTATTACCAAACAGGCAAATCCTTTTGTTTCTAAAATTCCAATTGCGTTTCTTGCTGCCATTTTATATTCTCCTTTAATATTTGTAAATTTTTAAATAAATCGTAATGCCGGATGAGTCATTATACGTCGTTTCCTAACAAAGTCAAGAGGAGTAGTAATACCCTCGCCGGTTGGGGTTGCAATAGTGTGTGAAAAGTATCCTTCACCTAAATCGCCACCATTTCCCCTAAGAGTACCGCCATTTATAACATTAACAGTACAATCCAACACCCTGCTATATTTTGTAGCACGGTCTATATCTTTGGTAAATACGCTGGCTGTGTGCCTGAATCCGTGTTCGGCTTCAATCGCAGCCTGAGTTCCCTCTTTAAAATCTTTGACTTTGACTACAGGAATACAACAGGTCATTTGTTCTGCTAATACCCATGGATGATTCTTATCCGTTTCTCCAATTAATAATGGAGCATTTTCAGATACATTTAATCCTATTGCATTTGCCAGTACCTTTGCATTTTTTCCAACAAGATCTCTTCCTATCAGCCAATGTTCACCTGACTGAAACAATGCTTTCTCTCCAAGCTCGTCCATTTGGCTCGTTGTAAGCCTAACATTTCCGACCTTTTCCATTTCACTCATAAATGCATCGAAAACTGATTCAACGACAAATATTTCTTTCTCACCTATACAAAGAATATTGTTATCAAAACTTGCACTATCCGTAATTTCTTTTGCCGCATGAACAAGATCAGCTGTTTCGTCAACCAAGACAGGTGGGTTACCCGGGCCGGCTGCCATAAGTTTTTTTGGAAACTTTTGAGCCATTTCAACAACTTGCGGACCTCCTGTTACAGAAAGAAAAGCAACTTTTTCGTGACTAAATAAAGCTTCAGCAGATTGTAAAGTAGGTTCTTTAATACTTGTAACCAAATTTGCCGGTGCACCAGCTTCAATCATATATTTATTAGCCAGTTGAATAACTTTATTGCTAATTTTTTTTGCATTTGGATGCGGATTGAAAGCAATCGTATTTCCACCAGCTAACTGAATAATAATATTATTAATCAATACCGGTCCTGGATGTGTACTAGGTGAAATATTACCTATTACACCAAATGGTGCATATTCATCAAGAGCCAAACCATTTTTTCCTGACCAAGCCCGGGGTTGTAAATCTTCAACACCTGGACTGTTTTCTGAAGCGTTTATGTATTTTGCAATTTTATGATCAAGCCTTCCCATAGTCGTCTCTTCTATAGTTAATTGAGAGAGTTCTTCTTTGTGGTCAATTGCCATTTTCCTAATTGCATCAGTTATATCTTTTCTGCACTGAGTACTTCTTTCCTTATACTCCTGAAATGCCACATAAGCAGCTTCTACTGCATCGTTCATGTCTTCAAAAACACCATTGTCGCCTTTACCAGACTCAATAGTGCTATTTTCAGAATTAGTGGTTTGCGATACAACTTGCCTTACAACATTTTCAACAATATCGTTTAATTGTGTCTCACTAATATCAAAATTCATATTGAGTCAGATTATTTAGTTGTTTTTTTTACTGCTTTAATAGGATCAAGTTGAAATTTAGGCATCAACTTATCTGATGGACGAGGTAATACCACTTGAGACTGTACAGTACCAATTCTTGATGCAGCTTCAACACCAGCCTCAACGGCAGCCTTTACTGATGCAACATCACCACGAATAATAATGTTTACATGTCCGCCACCAACTTTAACCCAGTTACCAAGCTTAATATTTGCTGATTTTACAGCCGCATCTGCCGCTTCAATGGCTGCAGTGAACCCAATGGTTTCGATAATTCCTAATGCTTCTATCATTTTTTCCTCCTATTTTTTTATACCAATTAAATCAAAAACTTCCTCATCGGCTGAGGCAATAATATTTGTACTAACCAACTCACCAATTTTGGCAGCTGCTTCTGCACCAGCTTCAACAGATGATCGTACTGCACCTACTTCGCCTCTGACAATAACAGTTATATACGCACCACCTATTTCAACTTTCTTTGAAAATTCAACATTTGCGGTTTTGAGCATTGCATCAATTGCATTAATAGCTCCGGTATTACCCCGTGTTTCAACAAAACCTAAAGCGACTCCTTTTACCATGATTCTATATATTTATTAAGATTTGTAAATTATAGTAAGTTTATTTTTCTTAACTATATGCCTTGCCCCCGGCGTAATAATAGTTTTAGCCGGAACAATTATTTTATTAATATTTTTATCAATTGAACCTAATATGTTTTCTGTTACAATAGGCGTTTTAAACCTCCTCATATCAATCTCAAATGACTTATTATTATTGTTGTTTTCAGTTTTTCTAATAAAAGACTCATCTATTTTAATGCCTTTTTTAATTAACTCCTTTATTACTTCTTCGGTAACAATTTCGATTATTTTTTGTAAAGATATTTCCACCTATGATTCTATTTAGATTTAGTCTATAAAGTCAGCCATTTACTAATTTAAATTTCTTTTCTTCTTAGAAACGAGAACAGTCTTCAGTTCTCAGTAAGCAGACTTTGCAGATCTGCTGCGTACTGTAGACTGTTTACTGCCAACTTGTTCCCATTTTAAAATACGTTTCAAACACACAAAGCTCTACAAATAGTGACATTATGGACACACTCTATTAAAATTTATTTTTTGTATAAATATTCTTTTCCAATAGAAATTGAATCTACAATTCCAATAATACTATTGTCAACTGCCACATTTTTAGTTGTATCGGTTAGTCTTGCTGAAGATGAAGAACATAAAAGAACTACTTCGCCCTCACCAGCATTAACTGTATCAACACAAGCTACCGTTTTTTTAGTATCTTTCATCTCATCATTAAGATAACGAACAACTAATATTCTTTTACCATCAAGATTGCCTTCTTTTCTACTTGATACAAGCTTACCAATAACAAGTCCGAGTTTCATAATTTACATTTTTCCAACAAATTCAACAGAAGTTTCTGAACGTACATTTGCAGCATTTGCATCGTCAGTATCAAGATGTATTTGAAGCTTCCAGTCATCATTAATTCTAACTAAAACATTTTCAAAAATAGTTCCTTTGTCTCCAGCTATACGGACTTTACAATAATCACCATCACTTACACCAAATCCTCTGGCATCAGCATTTGTCATATGAATATGCCTTGATGCAACTATTGCACATTTATTAAGATAAACAGAACCTTTAGGTCCAACAAGAGTTAAAGGTGAAGCATTATCTAAGGTTCCTGAATTAACAACCGGAGGGCTAATGCCCAAAACTACCGCATCGGTTAATGAAACTTCAACCTGATCATAATTTCTTAAAGGCCCTAGTATTCTAACCCCTTGAATGCTTCTTTGCTTTGCACCAATAATGGTTACAACATGTTTAGAGGCAAATTCGCCAGGTTGATATAAAGGACGCATCACTTCAAATTCAGTATTATCACCAAAAAGTTTTTTGAATGTTTGAAGTGTTAGATGTATATGCCTGTTCGAAACACCCAATGGAATTAAATTACCATTTATTTTACTAAGCGGAGCAGCAAGATTCTTTTTAACTTCATCAACAATACGATCAATTACCGCTTCATCTATATTCATCATAACTTATAATTTATTCTCCTTAGTTAAGCTCTAAATATCCAAATATCATCGTTATACAAATTTTTCAAAACACTTACTTCGACTAGCTCAGTACATCACATTTACAAAAGTAAAATCGAGCTTTGAAAAATTTGAAAGCTTCCGCAATAGCGGAACTGGCATTGATATTTGAATTTTCAGAGAACACCTTATTTTGTTTTATGGCAAATATTAGCTTGCCACGATAACTTTAACCCCAAGTTTGCGTATTTTTCCTATTTCTTCAAGCGGAGCTGTTTTATCAGTAATTATTTGCGATATTTTATCAATTGAAGCATAGCTGGCAAGTCCGGATTGATTAAACTTGCTCCCATCTACAATCACGATAACTTCTTTTGCTTTTTTCAAGATCATTTTTTTTAATTCTATTTCCAACAAATGACTATCAGTTAGTCCCTGTTCGACGGAAATTCCCCATGCACCTAAAAAAGCCTTTTGAACTATAAGCCCTTCAAAAAAATCATTTGTCGGTAATCCGGTCAAAGAGGCAGATGCATGCCTAAGATAGCCACCCGGAAGCAAAATGTTAAAATTATCATAACCTAAAAACTCAATTGCAGTCCAAATACCTAAGGGTATAATCGTAACATCTCTTATATCCTCTCTATTTCTTAAAGATTGAGCCAAAGCAAGCGATGTTGTACTAGCATCAAGCAAAACAGAATCGTTAGATTTAATTAAAGTTGCTGCAAACTTCCCGATTTCTTTCTTTTGCTGAAAGTTTAGGTTCTTTCTATTCTGATAGGTAAGTTCTTGCTTATACCTATTTTCTATAAGGCGTGCACCACCATGATATCGAACAATTTTTCCTCTTTCTTCAAGAACACTCAAATCAGTCCGTATGGTAGCCTCGCTAACCTTTAGCAGTATGCTTAACTCCTTAACCGAAACAGATTCCTTCCCCGCAATGAGCTCCAGGATCTTTAATTTTCTATCATCTAAAAATACTTTCATAAGAAAACTACTATTTAAAGGCTAGACAAAGATAAATAAATTTTCTTATGTTTTCGTATTGTTTTCGTTTATTTTCGATTTATTTTTATATATTTTCATTTAACCAAGCAGAAGTTATAATCCTATAGCCTTTTGTGAACGCAAACAAGTAGATTTATTTTTCTATTTTTGTCTTCGCTTTTAAATACCTTCAGGATTGTTTGCAACCCAAAAAATATTCAGGGCATTGAATCCCCCAGAAAAAAACAAATTTGTAAAAGCTAAGGTTAAATAAAGATCTTTCTGATAATGAAAAGCAAACTATCCATTCTGTCCTATGTATCAAGTCAAGCTTCAAGTTTCGGGTAAAGTGTTTTTAATTTTATTCGTAATCTATTTAGTTTCTTTTCAACCAGCAATTTAAGGATGAACAGCAAAAATATTAGAAAATTAAAAGCAGTTTTCGATTTATTAGGAATATCGTTTTTTATTTTTTAATAAGCTAAGAAAACATTGCTATCACGCTTGCATAGCTATGCATCTCATAGCTTTCCTTATTGATTGTAATAATTTAAAAAATGCTCCCTTGATTTGGGCATCCCAAGCTATATAAGCTGAGCACACGTCTCATAGAATTCTTTTCTGTATGAATACACTTTCAACTAAAAATTATAGTAAAATATCAAATTCAGAAACTTATTATATTAACATAGTTTTAACATCAAAAATTACAGTAATTCCCTTTTATTATTTAAGTTTACAAAGAATACATGAAATTAATATTGTAATAAGATCTACTATTATGTATAAACTCCTTCCCATTTCTATTTTTCTGATATTTTCTAGTTTTATATATGCACAAGAAGCCAGTCAGTGGCGTGGCGAAAACCGCGATGGTATTTATAATGAAACTGGCTTATTAAAAAAATGGCCTACAAGTGGTCCAAAACTACTTTGGCATTATGACAAGCTCGGTGATGGGCATGCTTCTGCATCAGTAACTAAAAACAGGATCTATACATCTGGAACATCTGGTGAAAATGGATTTGTAATAGCATTTGATTATCAGGGTAAAACTTTATGGAAAACTATTTATGCTCAAGAATGGCTGGAAAGTTATGAAGGTGTGCGAACAACACCCTTAATACATAAAGATAAGCTATATATTATGAGTGGCTACGGTAATGTAGTTTGTATGAATGCACAAAGTGGTAAAATTATTTGGAAAGTTGATTTATTTAAAGATTACGATGGAAGAAATATAGTTTGGGGTGTTACAGAAAACCTTCTTATTGATGGTGAAAATTTAATTTGTACACCAGGTGGAATTTCAGCCAATGTAATTGCCTTAAACAAAAATACAGGTAAACTCATATGGAAAAGTAGAGGGAATGGTGAAAAAAGTGCGTATTGTTCTCCTGCATTAATAAATCATGGCAATAAAAAGATAATTGTAACACAAACTGAAAAACATATTTTAGGCATTGATGCTGCAAACGGGAAACTATTATGGAAGCATCCACAAACAAATAGGTATTCAGTTCATGCAAACACACCTTTATATAGTAATGGATATTTATATTGTGTTAGTGGATACGGAAAAGGTGGTGTTCAGTTAAAAATTTCAGATGATGGAAACAGTGTTAAAGAAATGTGGCGAAACAGCTCACTGGATACCCGCATGGGTGGGGTTATTTTAATTGGAAATCAATTGTTTGGTTCTGGCGATTATAGTAGAAAATGGGTTTGTCTGGATTGGAAAACAGGTAAAGAGCTATCTACCTCTAAGATATTAAAAAATGGAAATTTAATATATGCAGATGAGATGCTGTATTGCTATGACCAGGCCGGTTATGTGGCTCTTGTTGAACCTAAAAATGCTAGCTATAATTTAATTAGTAAATTTAAAGTTCCCTATGGATATAAGCAACATTGGGCTCATTTGGTAATCCATAACAAAAAATTATATGTACGTCACGGAACATCATTAATGGTGTATTATATTGGCAATTAATCACATACGAAATAAATAAAATTTATTCAGAATGAAACAAGCTTTCTTATTTTTCAGTATTTTAATATTATTTGTACAGTCTTCATTATCACAAGTTGTAAGTGAGTGGCGAGGCATTGGAAGAACCGGAGTTTACAATGAAACTAATTTATTAAAAGTATGGCCGAATAAAGGCCCTCAGTTGCTGTGGCATAATGATAGTTTAGCTATTGGTCACTCATCTGTAGCTATTGGATATAACACGATTTATATAACAGGTAGAGATGATTCAACCGAAGTGCTATTTGCTCTTGAAATGAATGGGAAAGTTAAATGGAAAACAACATATGGCAGAGCATGGAATGAAGGTTTCCCAAACAGTAGAAGTACACCGACTATTGATAATAATCGTATTTATCTGTCAAGTGGTTTAGGAGATGTTGCTTGTATAAATGCCACATCTGGAAAAATAGAATGGTCTGCTAAGATAGGTGATAAATATGGTGTAAAATTAGGTGGCTTTGGTTTTGCAGAATCGTTGCTAATTAAAGGAGATATGCTTTTTGTTTCACCAATTGGTGATAAAACAAATATGATCGCTTTAAATAAAGTTACAGGTGAACTTATTTGGAAAAGTAAAAGCCTGGGTGACTCAGCTGCATATTGCTCTCCTATTTTAATAAAATATGCAGGATTAGAAATGGTGGTTAATGTAGGTAGTAGTGATATTTTTGCTTTAAATGTTAATGATGGTAGTGTGTTATGGAGTTTTAAATATTTTGACGTAAATCCACCTGAACGCAACTGGAAACCAACAATGAATAGCACAACACCGCTTTATAGTGACGGACATATTTATGTTAATAGCGGTTACAATCATGTTGGAGTTATGTTAAAACTTAATACTGATGGAAAAGGAGTTGAATTACTTTGGAGTGATTCGTTAATAGATACGCATCATGGTGGTGTTGTAAAGCAAGGCAATTAC
>Ga0164318_10006747_pt1 | contig 11113 bp, 7 predicted proteins | sample GuaBasSedimGuay9_FD_113734 | JGI IMG/M metagenome (GOLD analysis project Ga0164318, IMG submission 113734) | Subseafloor sediment microbial communities from Guaymas Basin, Gulf of California, Mexico - Guay9, Core 4571-4, 0-3 cm | ecosystem: Environmental > Aquatic > Marine > Hydrothermal vents >...
AAATCCCTATGGTCATACCCCCCGCCGATTTTGCGCCACGACAAGCTGCTTCCATAACCCCACCTCGCCCCCCACAAACCAATACCGCATTAGCATTAGCAATCCCTCGCCCTACTTCCTCAGCTAACCGAGCGATCTGCTCGCTGCATGTGCTACCACCGATTACCCCAATTGTAGTCTTCATAAATTTTACTCTACCACCTGAATATTTTCGATTTCAAAAGAGCGTTTTACGGGAGTACGATAGCGACCTAAATAGCTAATAATGTAAAATACTAACGCAGCTAACAAAATCAATAACAACAGTGGCTTTCCTTTTTGGTAAACTCGTTTTCGGGGAAATTTTATTCTATGATGGCCATTCTCCTCAGCTTCTTCTTTTGCAAAAATGGGGTGATAGACAAAATGTCTGGGTTTTGGGCGCGGTAGTAACACTCTACCCACCTCAGTAATTTTTCAGATATCTTATCTGACAGGATTTACAAGATATTTTAACTTAACAACCAATCAGAAAAATTCCAACGATGCCTACGTAGTCCAATAATTTCAACCAGTTCTTAGACTAAAATTAATTATTTTAAACTTAATAATCAAGAATTTTTTGCATTTACTTTGGGCGAAAAATTTATTAACTTTATGAAAACAAGAGAAAGGAGAGCAAAATTGACAGGAAAAAAATTTGAGAAACTGGTAGCAATTATGCGCAAGCTACGGGGAGAGAACGGATGTCCCTGGGACAAAGAACAAACCCACGCTTCGCTCCGACCGTATTTGGTGGAAGAAACTTATGAGGTGTTGGAAGCAATCGATACTGAAGACATGGAAGACCTGAAACAAGAATTGGGGGATCTTTTACTACAGATTATTTTCCACGCCCAAATTGCTGAGGAGAATCATCATTTTAATATTAATGACGTAATTGAATCTATCATTGACAAATTAATTCGTCGGCATCCACATGTTTTTGGCGACGCTGTAATCAAAACTGCAGCTGAACAAACTAAAAACTGGGAACGACTAAAAAAAACCGAAGGGCGAGCATCAATTCTGGAAGGGGTTCCCAAAAATCTCTCGGCACTACTTCGAGCATGGCGTTTACAGTCAAAAGCAGCACAAGTAGGGTTCGATTGGGATAATATCAGCGACGTATGGAAAAAAGTTGAAGAAGAAATGGACGAATTAAAAGAAGCTATTCAAAAAAACCAACCTGATGCTGTGGAAAACGAGTTTGGTGATTTGCTATTTTCTTTGGTAAATCTCTCCCGCTTTCTTTCCGTCAACCCAGAGGATGCGTTACGACATACTATCCGTAAGTTCACCCAACGCTTTCAAGAGGTAGAAAAACAACTCCAGCTTCAAGGCAAATCGCCCCAAACTGTCAGTCTGGAGGAGATGGACAAAATTTGGAACCAGACTAAAAAGAGGGATGGAGAATAGTCTTTCTGCCTGGAAAAACGTTCCTTGACTTTACCTCCACCCTGGTTTATCCACTAAATAGCTGTTAAATTTGCCATTCAAAAAACACCGGGCATATTTGACAACCGACATCTTATGGCCACATCTTGATTTCTACAAATTAGCTCGGAGAGTTTCCCAGGTTTCTTCCAATCCACTGGAAATTACCTTAGTGTTACTAATAAGTGGCATAAAATTAGTGTCGCCATTCCAGCGGGGAACTACATGAAAGTGTAAATGGTCAGCAATTCCTGCTCCAGCAACACGCCCCAGATTCATCCCAATGTTGAATCCATGGGGTTTGAACGCCTTCTGGAGTACCTGGATCGATTTGTCAAGCAGGTTCATTAACTCAATACGTTCTTCAGGGTTCAAAGCACTAATATCCTTCACATGACGATAAGGCAACACCAACAAATGGCCTCCATTGTAAGGAAATTTATTCATCATAATGAACCCTTTTTCTCCCCTAAAAAGAATGAGGTTTTCTTTATCTTTTTTCAGCGACTCAGCTGGTTTTACACAAAATGGACATTCTCTGTCGCTTTGTTCATTAGCAATCTTGATGTACTCCATGCGCCAGGGGGCCCACAAATACTCCATTTTACCTTTGCAATCCAATCCTATTTCTCCTCTTCTTTTTTCTTTTGAGCTTCGGCAATAATCTTTTCGGCAATCTCCGATGGGACTTCTTCGTAGTGGGAGAAACTACGTCGATGAATACCACGTCCTTGAGTTAAAGAACGCAGCGCCGTGGAATATTTGTACAACTCTGCCAAAGGAACTTTAGCTCGAATAACTTGAAATGGGCCTTCAGCATCAATCCCCAGAATCTTACCTCGACGACTGGAAAGGTCACCCATGACATCCCCAAGAAACTCCTCTGGCACTCGTACTTCAACATCGTAGATTGGTTCTAACAATACTGGTTTTGCTTGCATAAAAGCTTTTTTAAATGCCATCGAACCAGCAATTTTGAAAGCCAGATCAGAAGAGTCTACTGAATGATAAGAGCCATCATACAATGTGACCTTTACATCTCTCACCGGATAACCTGCCAGGATGCCTTCATCCATAGCTTCCCGAATACCCTTCTCCACTGCCGGAATGTATTTAGACGGTACAACCCCACCGACAATAGCATCCACAAATTCAAAGCCTGCACCCCGAGGCAACGGTTCCAAACGAATCCACACATCCCCATATTGCCCACGACCACCAGATTGACGTTTGTACTTACCTTGAACTTCGGCAGTTCCCTTGATTGTCTCTTGATAGGGAATCTTCGGCTCTACTAAGTTTACATCAACCCCAAATTTGTTCTTTAAACGCTGGATTACAATCGCCAGATGTAACTCGCCTTGCCCAGCAATAATTGTCTGTCGTAGCTCAGGATCGTAATGCATTACAAACGTGGGGTCTTCCTCGTGAAGTGCTTGCAAGCCATTAGAGATCTTCTCCTCATCGCCTTTCGATTTCGGCTCCACCGCTACCCGAATTACAGGTTCCGGAAATTCTATGCTTGGCAAAATAACTGGATTGCGCCTATCAGTTAGTGTATCACCGGTGTGGGTATTCTTCATCTTCACCACTGCAGCAATGTCGCCAGCCTTGGCATAGCCAATTTCTCTACGATTTTTCCCATTGATGGCATAAATTTGTCCAATCTTCTCTATCGTCTTCTGATTGACGTTTAACACCTCATCGCCGGTGCGCAATACTCCAGAATAGACTCGGAAAAAGGAGAATTCCCCTACATGGGGTTCAGATTCAGTCTTAAATACCAAAGTAGCAAGGGTCTCATTTTCAGAAGGTTTAAGAGTAACTTCTGCATTCGAATCAGGATTTTTACCTTTTATTTCGCCTTTTGAATCCGGGGAAGGGGCAAACTCTACCAGAAAATCATTTAACTCTTTCACCCCTATGTTTTCATAAGCTGAACCACACAACACAGGAAAAATAGTACCTGCCAAAATTCCTTTGCGAAGCCCAGTCTTAAATTGTTCATCAGTCAGGGTACCATTTTCAAAATAGTCTTCCAAAATAGCATCATCGCTCTCTGCAGCAGCTTCGATAGCTTTTGTTCGCCATTGTTCTGCTTTCGATTTCAAATCTGCTGGAATTTCGCTTTCGCTTGTCTTACCAGTACCGCCTTTTTCATACTTTACCAGTTTCATCTTCACTAAATCTACGACAGAATCAAATCCCACACCTTCGTTCACTGGGATTACAAGTGGGATTACATTTGGGCCAAAACGACTTGTTAACATATCCATCACTTTATCGAAATTAGCATGTTCTTTGTCTAAACGATTAATAAAAAAAACGCGTGCTACGTCTTCCTGTTCAGCAAACTTCCACACTTGCTCAGTGCCAACTTCAATACCAGCAATTACATCAATCACCACCACAGCCATTTCTGTCACTCGAAGTGCACCCCTTACTTCACCCAAAAAATCAGAATAACCGGGGGTATCTAAGATATTCACTTTACAGTCTTTCCAGGGAAAATTTAGTATGGATGTAGTAATAGAGATTTTCCGTTCAATTTCATCGGGATGATAATCGGACATGGTAGTACCATCGTCTACTCTTCCCAAACGGTTAGTTTCACCAGCATTGAACAGCATAGCCTCCACAAGAGAGGTCTTTCCTGCTCCCCCATGTGAAATCAAACTCACATTTCGCAGTTTGTCAATGGAATATTCTTTCACTGTAACCTCCATAGATTAAACATAGAAATCGGCGGTACGTTAGCGTCCGCTGAACTGAGTTGTTAGACAATAATTTTGTTTATTTTTTCTTGATTTATTGCAAGTAGTGAAAGTTAAACTGCCGCTAAACGAGTGCAGCGAATTTAGCGATTAACTTCTTTAAGTTTCTTCTGCAGCGGTAAACGCCTTTAATCTTCGTTTTAGAACACGTCCTGCAGGAGATTTGGGAAGTTGTCTCAAAAATACGACATATTTAGGACATTTGTACAAAGCCATATGTTCTTGACAGTAGTTAATAATTTCATCTTTTGACGCCCGTTTTCCATCTTTTAAAACGACGTATGCCTTTACTTCCTCGCCTTGAATCGAATCTGGCACTCCGATAACAGCAACTTCCTTAACCTTAGGATGATATAACAACAGTTCTTCAACTTCACGGGGATAAACGTTAAATCCTCCTTTGATTATCAAATCTTTTTTTCGATCCAAAATGTAAATATAGCCATCCTCGTCAATTTTGCCAATATCTCCAGTGTAGAACCAATCTTGTTTTAAGACTTCTTTAGTAGCCTCGGGACGATTCAAATAACCTTTCATCACATTAGGGCCACTGACAATTATTTCACCCTCTTTGTTAGGTGGAAGTTCTTTACCATTTTCATCCACCACCTTAACGTTCACTCCTTTAAGGGGAACTCCCACGGAACCTGGTTTTCTCCCAAATCCAAATGGATTGAACGATACTACCGGTGATGTCTCGGTCAATCCGTAGCCTTCGTTAATAAGAATACCGAACTTTTCTTCAAAAGCTTGCATTAGACTTGTTTCTAATTTAGCACCGCCGCAAAGGCAGTATTTTATTGAGGAAAAATCCACCTTATCAGCGCTGGCATCAAGTAGCATACGAAGCATTGTTGGCACAGAAGCAAATATCGTCACACCTTCATCTTTAATTACTTTGAAGACAGCATCTGGCTCAAAATTAGACAGCAATACGATGCGCGCCCCAGAAATTAATCCGGCATTCATTACTACCGTTTGACCAAAAGAATGATAAAAAGGCAGCACACCTAAAATAACATCACTAGGACCCGGTTTAGCAATCTCGGCACAAGCTAATGCATTAAAACTAAGATTTCGATGGGTTAACTCAGCTCCTTTGGAATAACCGGTGGTCCCTGCTGTGTACAAGATTACTGCAGTGTCTTCAGGTAATACTGGAACTGCTTCGTCCGATGCAGAAGAGCTGGCAATCAATTCAGTCAAATTGATTACATCGTCTACTAATTTTTCTCCCAGAGTGATAATATGGTTACAGGAATCTAATCCCGCCACTGCTTTAATCACCTCTGGCAAAAAGCTCTCCCACAAGATAATGGCTTTGCTCTCTGAGTCACCCAACAGATAATGAATTTCTTTTGCCTTCGACATGATATTGATCGGTACGCAAATAGCTCCGATCTTCAAAATAGCGTAATAAGAAATGGGAAATTGAGGGATGTTGGGCAACATCACTGCTACTCGATCACCTTTGCGAATTCCTAACTGATGTAAACCTTGCGCTAACCGACATATTGTTTCATAGAGATGCTGATAACTCACAGAATCGGAACCAAAACTCAGGGCAATATTAGAAGCATATTGCCGTGTAGAGTTTAATATTAGGTAATTTAAATTGTTTTCTTGAACTGAGTTCACTCTCACACCAGGTTAAAAATATTTTTTGATTTCTTCTTGCGACAGAAACTAACTACACAAATTTAATGAAATATTTTTAATATTTCAATCTATTTCTCTAAGTAGAGGATGATTTTTGATTTGTTTAGCAAACAAACCAAGATTGATTGTTCAGAATAGCACTACAGAGGTCCCTCTTCGCGCCGAATTTCTGCCCCCAGGGTTTTTAATTTTTCCTCAATTTTCTCATAGCCGCGATCAATATGATAGACACGCAACACATCAGTACGACCTTCTGCCACTAGCCCAGCTAAAATTAAAGAAGCGCTAGCTCGTAAATCAGTAGACATTACGGTAGCACCCAATAACTTAGGTACTCCCTTAACTGCCGCCACATTGCCGTCCATTTTAATATCAGCACCCAGACGCTGCAACTCCGCTACATGAGTAAAACGATCCGGATAAATAGTATCAGTAATAACACTTACTCCATTTGCTACACACATCAATGCCATCCATTGAGCCTGTACATCAGTAGGAAACCCGGGATAGACAGCAGTAGTGACGTTTACAGATTTAAGCTTACCCATAGAACGCAGGTGAATCTTCTTTGGTTCGATTTTGATTTCCAGGCCAGCATCTTGTAATTTTGCCAGCACTGCAGTCACATGATCAGGGTTGACATTCTCGACAGTCACTTTGCCTCCAGTAATAGCACCAGCAATCAGGAAAGTAGCTGTTTCAATCCGGTCAGGAATTATGGTAGCTTCTGCCGGGTGGAGTTCTTCAACCCCATCGATCTCAATGCGCTCCGTGCCTACTCCTTTGATATGGGCACCCATTTTTAGTAGAACATTTGCCAGATTAACAATATCAGGCTCTTTAGCAGCGTTTTCGATGATTGTCTTCCCTTCAGCCAGGGTAGCAGCCATCATCAGATTACCAGTAGCGCCAACACTGGGAATATCAAAATTAATAAAAGCACCTTTCAGGCGCTTTGCCCTTGCCACAATGTAACCTTGTTCCAGGGTAATCTTAGCCCCCATTTTACACAAACCTTCCAGATGAAAATTAACCGGCCGCGGTCCCCATGCACATCCTCCTGGTAGCGACACCCGGGCAAAACCATTGCGCGCCAGCAGTGGACCCAATACGTAGATCGAAGCACGCATGGTTTTCACCAATTCATAAGGTGCTTCAAAAGAACTGTAATTGCTGGAATCGATACGCAACTCGTTGCCCTGTTGCTCAACATTCGCGCCAATTGTGCTGAGCAAACGTGACATGGTGCGCACATCACGCAATTCTGGTACGTTGTGGAAAATATACTGACCGGGCGATAGTAAAGTAGCCGCCATTACTGGAAGAGCAGCATTCTTCGCCCCACTGATCTTGACACAACCGGAGAGTTTCCTCCCACCTATTATTACTAATTTGTCCATTGGCGTAATAAATAAATTCAGTCGTTCTTGCTTAAGTATTCTTCAACAATTCTTCAGCGCTTTTGAGATTAACCTCAGTGACTTTCTTGCCACCAATTAATTTAGCGATTTCAACAATGCGTTCATCCTGGGTTAGCTTTTTCACCACCGTGGTTGTTCGATTGTCATGAGTGACTTTTTCCACTGCAAAATGGACATCACCTAAACTGGCAATCTGAGGTAAATGGGTGATGCAGATAATCTGATGCGTTTTGGCCAATTCTTTGAGTCGATATCCTACCGCCTGAGCAACTCGACCAGAAATCCCGATGTCGATCTCATCAAACACCAGAACAGGAATTTGGTCTTTCTCTGCCAAGATGGATTTAATTGCCAACATAATCCGTGAGATTTCCCCGCCGGAGGCAATCTTAACCAGTGGTTTAAGTGGTTCACCAAGATTGGGAGAGATTAGAAATTCTACAAAATCGCATCCTTTGGCAGTAGCCTCATAAGTTCGTCCATCACTGACTACCCAACCATCGGATTGCTCCCTTTGTTCAATTTGCACCTTAAATCTTGCCTTGCTCATCCCCAGAGAGTTCAAAACAGACTCGATAGCTTTTTCTAATTTGGGAGCAATCTCCTGACGCATTCGGGAAAGTTTTAGACAAAGCTTACAAAATTTTTCTTTCTCATTATCAAGTTGTAATTTCAGTTCCTCAATTTCTTCATCGACATTTTCTACTTTGGTTAAATCATCTCTAATTCTTTGAGCTTCTGCCAAAATAAAATCTAATGGCCCCCCAAATTTTTTTCTCAAGTGAGCCAATTGACTCAAACGTAACCGTATTTCTTCTAACCGCATAGGATTAAATTCAATAGCCGAGCGGTATTGCTGCAGAAATTTAGCAACCTCTTCTACATTTACGCTTGTAGCTTCAATCACATCAATCTGCTCTCGAAATTGTTCATCAATCTCTGCTAACTCAGTTAGCAACGAGCTTACGGTTGCCAATTTATCAACAATCGCTTGCTCGCCTTCATAGAGTAATTGATAGGCGTGCTCACAGTACTCGAACAGTTTTTCACTATTAGCCAATAATTTTTCTTCCCGCTCTAATTCTAAATCTTCATCAGGTTGTGGATTAACCTGTTCGATCTCCTGAAGTTGAAATTTCAAAAAATCGTGTTTTTCGCGCAACGTGCGCGCTTGCTCTTGTAGTCGGTTTAGCTTTTGAGCTAACTCTTTAATTCGTTGATAACTTTGTGTCACTTCTGCCACTTGCAATTGCAAATCGCCAAACGCATCCAGATAATTAATATGTTTTTCAGTTTTTAATAAGGATTGATGTTCATGTTGACCGTGTAAATCAACCAACATTTCCCCCAGCTCTTTCAGTATTTGATTAGCCACTAAATTTTCATTGATAAACGAACGCGACCGCCCAGAAAGGCTTAATTCTTTCCTCAACACCAGTTCGTCAGTTTGATCTTCTATTTGCGCAGAAGCAAAGAAATCATCCAGCTTAAGCTTTGAGGAGCAAAATACCCCTTCGATGACAGCTTTAGAAGCACCGCTGCGTAACATTTCCGGATCGACACGATCGCCCAGAATCGAATTGAGAGCATCGATAATCAACGACTTTCCAGCGCCGGTTTCACCTGTGATCACATTAAGACCAGGGGTGAAGTTAATTTCTATCTCCTCGAACAAGGCAAAATTCTTGATGTATAAACTTCTAAGCATACTTTCTTTTACCTGTGAATTACAGCTACTTTTGTTACGTTAGTACTTCCATCAGGAGTAGTTGCTACTATTAAATAAACGCCACTGGCGACAAAATCTCCACGATCATTCCGGCCATCCCAGACAATTCGAGCCCCCAAGATTTGCTCCTGAGGAATATTTTTGACCAAAAATCCAGAAGGGGTGTAAATATTCACCGAGACCTGAGCAGCCAGATTGTCGATTTTAAGAGGGGTTTGAGGGTTAGGAATTTCAAATGGGTTGGGATAGACCTTGAGCTGACTCAGATTAGACTCAGGAGCAATGTAAGGAGTTTCCAATCGCGAAAGCCCAGCGCTTGTACCGATGTAAACATAACCAGAACGCCCATCAATGGCTATGCTGGTAACATCATCGCTAACCAAAGGGCTGTTGGAAGTGGTGTAGTATCTCCAACGGTAACCATCTGCATCAAGAATATTGACTCCCGAACTGGTAGCAATCCATTTATTGTCCTGACAATCCACTGCAATGCTACGAACATCATTGGTAAGCAAGCCATATCGTGTTCCAATCGTGCCGTCCAGGTAGTAATTCAAACCATCTAATGTACAAATCCACACGATACCATAGCTATCTTCAGCCATCGCTTTAACAGCATTGCTTTCTAAACCCTCATTGGTAGTGAGATAAAACACTTCATCATCAGATTTGTCCATAGGGGTATTATGATCATCATAGATGATGATACCTTTGACCTCACTGCTAGCTTCGAATTCGGTTCCAATCCATTTGCGATTTTGATGATCTACAAAAATACGGCGTAGTTGATTAGTAATAATTCCGTCTGAATCAGAGAAATATACCCACTGTGTATCTGCATCTACAACATTAACAGCCACAAGCGCCTTACCGCTACGACTGCCGTAATTTAACATCCAGACCACACCATTATGATCAACAGCAATATCACTTATCACGGCATAATTGGTATCGCTGGCAATACCAGCCAAATGTCCTGTATGGGCATTGTAAAATCGCAGCTCATCATCAGGGCTCCGCCAAATCACTCCTCCCCCCCAGGTACCAACCCAGAGATTATTAGCAAAATCAACGGCAATGCTGGTAGCATTATCCGATGGGATGTTGTTTTTTTCTCGACTGTAATTAGTCCAGTGTGAACCATCCCAACGGTAAAAGCCCCTACCATTAACAGCAGCCGAAGCGCACCAGAGATTGCCGTCATGATCTACTGTCATATCCTTAAAGCTGTTGCCATTGGGACCATCAGGCAGATAATTTTGAACTTGCTCTGTTCCTGAAGTAAAGGAATACAAACCATCCCCATCTGTTCCCACCCAAAATATTTTTTCCGAGTCATTAAAGTTGGCTACTGCAAATGCGTTAATCTTCTTGAACCCACCTTTAATAATTCTCCAAGTGTCTTCAGAGGTCAATTCATAAATTCTATTAGTAGTTGCTGCATACACGGTCCCATTGTAAACAAACAACTGGATAATTGGTGATGCTGGTAAACCGCTGCCAGCAGTTCGCCAGTTAGCACCATCAAACACAACACATCCCTTGCTTGTTCCAACGTAGAGCAAAGAATCGACACCAGCAAGAGAAATAATTTCATTACTTGGTAAACCGTCAATAGTAGTGTAATTTTGCCAGCTTTGTGGTGCCATCAAATTAACATAGCGCAAATCTGACTTTGCCAAACCCAAATTTGTGCCTACCCAAATATATGGATACTGGATTTCAATAGTATTCACAGGAATTTCGACAGGGAAATCGCCCAAATTTTTGTATGTCTCTTTCACCTCCCATTTATTGATTAAAAACAAACTAACTCCTATATCCAATCCTACAAACAAGCTGTCACCGTGAATTGCCAGAGCATAGATAGTATGGGAGACAAAATCATCGATTACTTTCCAGCTATTTGCAGCGGGGTTGTAAACGTTAAGATATCCAGTTTTAAACCCCAACCACAATCGTCCTTGTTGATCCTTCACCAATTGGGTGACATCATTATGAGAGAGTCCTTCGGTATTAGTGAAAGTTTGCCATTGCAGAGACAACAAATCCAGTTTAGCCACTCCGCCATTGGT
>Ga0164318_10006748_pt1 | contig 11113 bp, 11 predicted proteins | sample GuaBasSedimGuay9_FD_113734 | JGI IMG/M metagenome (GOLD analysis project Ga0164318, IMG submission 113734) | Subseafloor sediment microbial communities from Guaymas Basin, Gulf of California, Mexico - Guay9, Core 4571-4, 0-3 cm | ecosystem: Environmental > Aquatic > Marine > Hydrothermal vents...
GGCCTCTCGTTGATATTTTAAAATTGAACAATTGAACACTCATTTCACCCATATTGACATCTAAAACTGAACAACGGGACATTCAAAAATATTTAACAAAATCAACTACTTATTTTTATTCTTCTTTCTGACATAACAGAATCATACGACATTCAAATCTCCTTATAAATAAAGCTTTATCTTTTACATTCTATTTTCCATTTTCCCAAATCATATTCTGCATGTGTTAGCACATATTTGATGTATACCGTTTTTATGCTGTAGAGTATTTTAGCAATTAATCTGACTTTATTGCCCCCAATATTAAAAATAACACATTCTCCAACTTGATCAACACTATTGGAAAAAGTGCAGCGTAAGTCATCAAAAGTCTCATAATTATTTTTGCTTAAGGTTTTAAACCATCTTTCTAAAGCATTTTTTGTGTCGGGGTATTTTTCAGCAAATTTTCTGATTTTAGGATAGGCAATAACGTGCATAATAAAGTTCCATAAGCTAAAGTCTTTTATTTTTAGTATGCTCATAACCCGATGCTTGTTCCCACAGGGGTTACTTGAAAAGACTGAGTTTCCAAGGATTAATTCCCTTGTCATCCAAAATTCAGATTCATTAATTATCAAGTTTTTAATAATAAACGCAAAAGGCGCTTATCACTTTGCGTCTCTTGCGTCTCTTGCGTCTCTTGCGTTAAAAAAATTCAAAGGTAGCGGCAAGGCTATCCAAAAACGGGCTTTGAATGCGGCCCGATTTTCGTTCCTGTTATTTTGCTGCCTCATTTTTTTTGAATACGCCCAAACAGCCTCATCACCATTCTATCAACTTAGCGATTACTCAACAGGGTACTAGATTGCACAATATGCCGCATAACCCATGCCCCATCTGTCAAAGGATTTTTACCCGTTTCAACGAGGGCAGCATAGAAAGTATAGTTACCCCCAACACCTTTAGGGAGTTTAAAATCGGAAATGACAGAAAACGTCTCCTGTGTTGTGCCTAAATCTTCTCTAAAGAATTGGGGTTTTGGGCTAAAGAGATCGGCTAAGGGCAAGGCACTCATATACAGAAAATCTTCAGAGGGTTGTTGAATCGCTATCCATAAATCAACCGTATCTGCCGGGTTATCAGCGGTAAAATTGACGGCGATTTCAACATCGACGATTTCGCCTATTTGGTAGTATTCTTTAAGCCCGATAAAGCTTAAGACTGTGGGAATTGGGCCAGTTTCAGTGGGTGGTGGGCAAATTGGAAAAGTTTCGAGTTGTGCTTGCCAAGTTGTCTTATCATCCGAGCGACTTTGTTTAATAGGCCAAATAGCATAATCATAATCTGCTTTTTTACAGAGTGGATTATTTCTCAGATCAAGGATTGTCAAATTGATAAGCGTATTGGAAGAAACAGGAATTGTGCCTGTCAGTTGATTAGAATCAAGATAAAGCCACTGCAAATTAGGCAAGCCACTGAAATTGGGAATTGTGCCTGTCAGTTGATTAGAATCAAGATAAAGCCACTGCAAATTAGGCAAGCCACTGAAATTGGGAATTGTGCCTGTCAGTTGATTAAAACGAAGAGAAAGGCGCTCCAAATTAGGCAAGCCACTGAAATTAGGAATTGTGCCTGTCAGTTGATTATTCTTAAGAGAAAGCGCCTGCAAATTAGGCAAGCCACTGAAATTGGGAATTGTGCCTGTCAGTTGATTAGAATCAAGATAAAGCCACTGCAAATTAGGCAAGTCACTGAAATTGGGAATTGTGCCCGTCAGTTGATTAGAATAAAGATAAAGCCTCCGTAAATTAGGCAAGCCACTGAAATTGGGAATTGTGCCTGTCAGTTGATTAGAATTAAGATAAAGCTTGGTTACCCCATCATTCTCACAAGTAATACCCTTCCAACTACAAGGTGTATTGGTGACATTCCAACCTTCATTGTTGTGCCAGTTTGCCCCATTCGTGCTATGGTAAAGTTGCAGCAACGATTCGCACTCTGCGGGAGAAATTTCAGTCACTGCATTGCAATCGGTGGCCGCTTGCGTAAGGGATATCGCGCCAAAATACAAGATGAACCAGACTAACAATACTCTTTTTAAAATTAACATCATTAATTCTCCTTTTCAGTTATCAGTTATCAGTACATTGAGATAGAACGCAGATGACACTGATTGTCATGAACTTCACTGATTTTAAATGAGTGATAAATAGAGCAGCGGATATCAGTTTTTCACGCAAAAGTTAAATCAGCGTTCTATCAAGTTTTTAATATAAACGCAAAAGCTGATGCTTTTCAAGGGGTTGTTTGGTTGAGTCAGTCTTATGCTCAATGATATCTTATTTATTAATTATTACAAAAAAACGTTGGGAGAAAGATGAAAACGCTCGCTGAGGGCTGGGATTTGCACGGATTTCAATGCTTGTTGTCCCTTTATTATTTTTGACACTTCGTCAATAGAGCCTATTTCAGGTAAGTCGCTTGGTGTGAGCGCGTTTTGCTCCATTAAAACCCTAACGACAAGGATTGTATATAATAAAGGATTGGTTCGTGGGCCATCTGGTTTAAATCCTTTTTTATATACAATCCTTGTAGTCTTTTTCAGAATGTGGCACAGACAATCTCCTTGAAATCAATATCATGTTAGTTCAGCTTTAATCAAATTACCCAACGTTTGTTGCCACACGGGCCGGTTGAAAAGACTGAGTTTCGAAGGATAATTCCCTTGGCATCCAAAATTCAGATTCATTATTAAGACTCAACTGGCTTGACAGTCTTTGGAAAATTTTCTGTTCATTTAAGAAGAATATCATATCGCCATTGAATTTTGACATTAACCAAATCACTATTTTTAGCATTGTGTTCATGCCAGATTCATGGTGTTCAAACTTATCGATACGAAAGGCAACGCAAATATCAGGATAAGGGGAAAGAGAGTCTTCATCGTCTTCTTTAAATGCGTTGAGCGTTAGGCCAATACCTATTAATAAACCTGAAATGTTGTTTTTTTGAAGAAAGAAGCTTTGGCTTAAAGATTCCAGAACGATAGTGGGTTCAATCTCATTATTGATGTCTTGGATAATTAAATAGTAGTCTAATGCCATTAATTTCAACCTCCACTTATACCTTGTCATCCTCATCTGTCTTAAGAAGTGTTATTTGTCATTGTTCACCTTTAATCTTGCCGCGTAATATTCTCTCATCACCACAGCGTTAATCGGTTCTTCACATCTTTGACTTGAGCGGTAACCTTTTCTGGCTTCAATCCAAGGGGTTTCTTTATGTGTCATCTCTTCTAGTTGGACACCACTAAATTTTGCGTCAGTTTCCAAGATAGTATCAAGGTGATTTCTGTTTTGTACAGACAGTGCATTGAGTTCAAATTCTGGGGAAATATCATCCCTTTCTATATCAGAATACAGCGATTTAGTTGAAACAAAGCGATCATATAGGGTTCGATTAATGGGCCCATGAATCCAGGCCTGAAAATCTTCAGCAAATAGCTTTTTGCCGTAAAATGCCAAATACCAGGCTTGTGCATAGTAAAGCAGTTTATGAAGCTTGAGATGATTAAATTCATCGAAGGCTTCGGTTAATTTCAAAATAATATAGTCTCCGGCTTGATTGATATGCATATTTCTACTTACCTTTTTAAATTCAACATATTAACTCATTCATTTTCAGCTTGATCAGTGTCAATCATGACAATCAGCGTTCTATCAAGTTTTTTATAGAAACGCAAAAGGCGCAAAAGGCGCAAAAGACGCTAAAGAGTCTGTCTCAAAAAAGAAAACTCTTTGCGTCTCTTGCGTCTCTTGCGTTAAAAAAATTCAAAGCGATTACATCACTGGCACTTTCGATTGAACAATATGTTGCAATAAATTCTGCACGGTGGCATCCATGACTTCTAACATGGGCGCGGGCCAAATACCAAATAATAAGACGACTATGGCTAAAACCGTCAGAATCAGGGTTTCACGTCCATTAATGTCTTTTAGCTTGGCAACGCCGTCATTCGCCACTTTCCCAAAAATCACTCGTTTCACCATCCATAAAGTGTAGGCTGCGCCTAAGATCATAATGCTGGCGGCCGCAAAGGCTATCCAAAAATGGGCTTTGAATGAGGCCAAGATGACTAAAAATTCACCTACAAATCCAGAGGTAGCGGGTAGGCCTGAGTTCGCCATGGCGAACAACACTGCGAATAGCGCAAAGCGGGGCATGGTGTTAGCGACACCACCGTAGTCGGCTATTTGGCGACTGTGTAAGCGATCATAGAGTACGTCGACACAAAGAAAGAAATAAGGCCCCTGAAATAAAACCGTGTGATATCATTTGCACCATGCCCCCTTCCATTGCCATCACACCGCCGTCTATTGAGCCCGTGTTGTTGTAAATCATAAACCCAATGAAAAAGCCTAATGTGGCAAATCCCATGTGGGAAATAGAAGAATAGGCGATCAATTTTTTCATATCTTTCTGCACGATGGCGACGAAAGAAATGTAGATAATCGCAATTAATGAGAGGGCTATGATCAACCAATCTAATTCGCGGCTGGCATCGGGGGTGATGGGTAAGCTAAAGCGTAAAAAGCCATAACCGCCCATTTTTAACATCAGCGCCGCTAGAATCACCGATCCGCCTGTTGGGGCCTCAACGTGGGCATCGGGTAACCAAGTATGTACTGGCCACATCGGCACTTTCACGGCAAAGGCGATTAAGAACGCTATGAAAATCCATTTTTGCGCGTCTAGCGCAATTGGCATGGCGTGGTAGTCTAATATGCTAAAACTACCCGATTGTGAATAGAGATATAATAAGGCCACTAGCATCAACACGGAGCCTAAAAAGGTGTAGAGGAAAAACTTGATGGTGGCGTAGACGCGCCGTGGGCCGCCCCATACCCCAATGATGATAAACATGGGTATCAGCATGGCTTCCCAAAAGACGTAAAATAAAATCGCGTCTAGGGAAGAAAATACGCCATTCATCAGGCCTTCCATGATCAAAAAGGCAGCCATGTATTGCGCGGGTTTATACTTGATCACTTCCCAGCCGGCTAAGATGACTAACACGGTTGTGAACGTGGTGAGTATAATTAAAGGCATGGAGAAACCATCCACGCCTAAGTGATAATTAATGCCAAAGGCCGGAATCCACGCGAGTTGCTCAGTGAATTGCATGGCCGCTGTGCTGGTGTTAAATTCAAAATACAGCGGTAAGGACAATAAAAAGGTGAGTAATGATACCGTTAAGGCAATCGGCCGTGCGCTGGCCGCCTGTTTGTCTCCGACAATGAGTACCCATATTCCACCGAGAATGGGTAACCAAATCAGTACACTTAGTATGGATAAATCTGTCATATCAGTTGTCAGTTATCAGTTATTGGACTTATGAAAAATGAAAAAGCTATAGTAATCTATTGGATGTTGAAATGGATGGGTTTTAAATCAATGATCAATTATCAATTATCAATGATCATATCCGTTTTTAATTGATATCAAGTGATTCGCACGATGCTCATTTTTAACATCTTGTTAGATTACTACAGAATTGATTAAATATTGTAGTGATCAAACAGGATGTTAAACGGGAAATTAAAAAATCAATAGAACGCTGATGACGCTGATCTATCATGATTTACACTGATATTCATAGATTGACATAAATCTAATAAGATTTAATCAGCGTAAATCATGACAATCAGCATTTCACGCTTTATTTTTTGCGCGCAAAAAATAAAGCGTGAACCGAAGAGAGGCTTCGCTAAATATCAGCGTTCTATCAAGTTGATTAAATATGTTCTAAAATGACAAACCATTTGGGGTTGTTGTGTCATCTTACTGAGTTGTGTAGTGTAAAACAAGATATCTAGTTGTTCTCAAACTTTAGATGTGGAAGGGTTTAAGTGACGATCTTTACATTAATTGCCAAAATCCGTGATAATGTGCAACTCACTCTTACCACCTATCCGTTTTTTGAAAAGTGAGTACAGCGAAACTTCGGCTTAGCTTCGCTAATTACGGGCAAATAAACTAATAGCTCATTGATATTGTTAGGTTTATTCGTTTATCCCTGTAATTAGCTTCGCGATCTTCGTTTCGTTGTACTAATTTAATCTATTATATTAATATAGTAACACAATACACAAACACCGTTCATTTTTCATTTTTCCAAAAAGTCTCTTGGACACAGGAAAACATTTAGGTTGATAAAAAATAATGGTAACAATTGAAATAGACGGTAAACCTTACCAAGCTGAAGCCGGTCAAATGTTGATTGAAATAACGGATGCGAATGGGATCGATATCCCTCGTTTCTGTTTTCATAAAAAATTGTCGGTGGCGGCTAATTGCCGAATGTGCTTGGTTGATGTCGAAAGAGCGCCGAAACCGATGCCGGCCTGTGCTACACCGGTTATGGACGGGATGAAGGTGTTTACGCGCTCTGAAAAAGCACTCACGGCCCAAAAATCGGTGATGGCATTTTTGCTGATAAATCACCCTTTAGATTGTCCCGTTTGTGATCAGGGCGGTGAGTGTGAGTTACAAGATATCGCTTTGGGTTATGGCCAGGATATCTCGCGTTATCAGGAAGGTAAGCGTGTCGTATTCAGTAAAAACTTGGGGCCATTGATTGCCACTGATATGACGCGCTGTATTCATTGCACCCGTTGTGTGCGTTTTAGTCAAGAAATCACTGGTCTTCAGGAAATGGGGATGCCTGGGCGTGGTGAACATACTCAAATTGGGACGTATGTCGAAAAAAATGTCGCCTCTGAATTATCAGGCAATATGATCGATTTGTGTCCCGTTGGGGCATTGACTTCTAAACCCTTCCGTTTTAGTGCGCGCGCTTGGGAAATGCAGCAATATGATACGATTGCACCACATGATGCCCTAGGTTCTAATCTTTCAGTGCATATTCGTCGCAATCAAGTGATGCGCGTAGCACCGAAAGAGAATGAAGCCATTAATGAAGTGTGGATTTCTGATCGGGATCGCTTTAGTTATGAAGGTTTAACGGCCGATGATCGTTTAACCACGCCCATGATTAAAATAGAGGGCACTTGGCAAAGTGCTGATTGGGAAAAAGCGTTAGCGTTCGCGGCTGAAGGCTTGAAGCGTACTCTGGATGCCCATCAAAATACCTCAATTGGTGCCTTAGCCTCGCCCACAGCGACTGTCGAAGAATTGTATTTATTACAAAAATTGATGCGCGGTATCGGTAATCAAAATATTGATCATAGACTGCGTCAAGTGGATTTCAGTGATCAAGATGAGGCCCCCTTATTTCCTTATTTGGGTCAAGCGATTGCCGATTTTGAACAGTGTGATAGTGCTTTAGTGATTGGCTCGCATCTTCGCAAAGAGCAACCGTTGCTGAATCATCGCTTGCGTAAAGCCACTTTACGTGGTGCAAAAGTGATGTTGTTCAATCCTATAGATTATGAATTTAATTTTCCCATTGCGGAAAAAATGATTGTCGCACCGATGGATTTTGTGGATAATTTAGCGGGGATTGCTAAAGCCTTATTGGCAGAACAGCAAAGCGGATTGGTTCCAGGCAATATGGCGACGTTATTGGCAGACGTATCAGTCAATGACAGTCAACGTGCAATGGCACAATCTCTACAAACGGGTGATAAGCGGATAGTGTTATTAGGTAATATAGCGACAGCACATCCACAGTTTTCAGTCATTCGCGCTTTAGCGGCAACGATTGCTAAATTGAGTAATGCCACATTAGGCTATTTGGGAGAAGCGAACAATACTGCAGGGGCTTGGTTAGCGGGTGTCTTACCCCATCGCGGGCCGGCTGGCATGCCGAACAAGACGGCAGGATTGGATGCAAAGACTATGCTCACTGAAGGCCTGAAAGGTTATATCTTATTGGGATTGGAACCTGAATTGGACAGTTGTGATGGTGCAGCCGCGATAGCGGCGCTGAACAAAGCAGATTTTGTTGTCTCGTTAAGCGCCTACCAGACTCCAACAATGGAAACTTATGCCGATGTGATCTTGCCAATCGCTTTATTTGCAGAAACATCAGGGACTTATGTCAATGGTGAAGGGTTATGGCAAAGTTTTACTGGGGCAATCAGCCCACCTGGTGAAGCTCGTCCAGCATGGAAAATTTTACGGGTTTTAGGTAATCTATTTGAGTTTGAAGGATTTAATTACATGGCCTCCGATCAAGTGCGCGATGAATTGCGTCAACTCGTCGGTGATAAAACGGCCAATAATAGAGGAGGCTGGCAAGTCCCAGAAAGTTTAACCTTGAATGAAGCTTCAGGATTGCAACGCATCACAGAAATGCCGATTTATGCTGTTGATCCTTTGGTTCGTCGTGCCAGTGCATTGCAAAGCACACAGGATGCTAAAATAGCAGAGGGTGTACATCTCAATGCTAAGGCCTATCAAAATCTAAGCGAAGCACCTGAAGTCCAAGTTCAATATAATGGTACACAGGTGACTTTACCCATGGTACTTGATGATCGCGTACCTGATGACTGTGTTTTAATTTACGCTGGACAAAGGGCTAACCTTGAATTAGGGGCTTGGCATGGACAAATGGAACTCAGTTCTGCGACTTAATTAATAAGTTTTGATTTTTTAAAAGGTTACTTAGACTGATAACTGATAACTGATAACTGATAACTGATAACTGAATCATGGAAGCCTTGCGTTATTTGATTACGACAGTGGTTTTGATTTTAATCATTGTTATACCCTTAATGCTGTGTGTCGCCTACTTGACTTATGCAGAACGCAAAATCATAGGCTACATGCAAGTACGTATTGGCCCAAATCGGGTTAATTTCTGGTCGGCCCTACCCATCATAAGCAAATGGCGCGGTTTTGGACAACCGATTGCCGATGCCGTCAAGTTGATGTTTAAGGAAATTGTCATTCCTTCAAATGCCAACCGTTTTTTGTTTGTGATTGCCCCCATGTTAGTCATGGCACCCGCTTTAGCGGCCTGGGCCGTGATACCTTTCGCAGACGGTTGGGTACTGTCTGATATCAATGCCGGCTTGCTATACATCCTCGCCATGACTTCTATTGGCGTGTATGGTGTTATCATTGCCGGATGGGCTTCTAATTCTAAATACGCCTTTTTAGGCGCACTGCGCTCAGCAGCCCAAATTGTCTCTTATGAAATCGCAATGGGCTTCGCCCTAGTCGGTGTCTTGATGGCCGCAGGGAGCTTAAACCTTGGCGAAATAATCGCCGCCCAACAGGGCAGCGTTTTGCATTGGTTTTGGTTGCCATTGCTACCCTTATTTATCGTGTATTTTATTTCCGGTGTCGCCGAAACCAACCGCGCCCCCTTTGATGTCGCAGAAGGCGAATCAGAAATCGTCGCCGGTTTTCATGTCGAATATTCAGGGATGCTATTTGCCGTCTTCTTTCTAGCGGAATATGCCAACATGATTTTAATCGCAGCCTTAGCAACCATCATGTTTTTAGGCGGCTGGTTATCCCCTTTTCAAGGCATACCTTACATAGAAGACTTATTTTCTTGGGTACCCGGAATATTCTGGTTTTTCGCTAAAGTTTCTATTTTCTTATTCTTTTTCCTCTGGATACGGGCCACTTTTCCACGTTACCGTTATGATCAAATCATGCGTTTAGGCTGGAAAGTGTTTATCCCCATTACCTTAGTGTGGATAGTCGTGTTGGGTTTATTGATATTAATGAAACTGCCACCGTGGTTTGCGTGAGGTGAACATGAAAAATGCCATTGCCAATTACATCAAAACCCTGTTTTTGTGGGAACTGATTAAAGGACTCAGGCTAACGGGTCGATATTTATTTGAAAGAAAAATCACGGTGCAATACCCTGATGAAAAAACACCGCAATCACATCGTTTTAGAGGACGACATGCGTTACGCCGCTATCCTAATGGCGAAGAACGTTGTATAGCCTGTAAACTGTGTGAAGCGGTGTGCCCGGCCTTAGCCATTACCATTGAAGCGGCCCCCCGTGAAGACGGGACACGCCGTACTACCCGTTATGACATTGACTTAACTAAATGTATCTTTTGTGGATTCTGTGAAGAATCCTGTCCAGTTGATTCTATTGTTGAAACACGGGTTTTTGAGTACCACGGAGAACAACGTAGTGATTTAGTGATGACTAAAGCAAAACTCTTAGCAGCAGGTGACGAGCTAGAACAGCAATTAGCTGCTGATAGAGGCCTCGATGCGGTTTATCGCTAAATCATCCCGTTTGTGTTGTTTACTTTAAGGAGGATCGAGCTATGCAATCGTTTCTCAAAACGCTCTTGTTTGCCATTATACTGGTTCTGTCTGTGACAGCACACTCAGAAACCGTTAAAAAGTTTTATGAAAGTGGTGCTGTGCATTTTGAATACAACTATCTGAATGGCAAATTGCAAGGCCAGTCCAAAGAATATTACGAAACTCGTGAGATCAAATCTGAGTATCTCTATCGTTCTAGCAAATTGATTGCCAAGAAGGACTATCGCCACAATGGCGATCTACAGTACGAACTCAAGTATGAAGACGGTATCAAGTATGAAACGGAGATACACTATTACGCAACGGGTGAACTGTTCCGTCAACGTACTTTAGTGAATGGCAAACGTGAAGGGCTAGAAATTGACTTTTATCGAAGTGGCCAAAAGAAAGCCGAACGAAATTACATCAACGGCAAAAAAGAAGGCAGTGCTAAGGGGTTCCATATAAATGGCAAGGTGCAAGGGGATTGGATCTTTGAAAATGGTGAACCCGTGTCTGCCACCATTTTTTATAGCACCGGGGACATCTGGCTAATACACAACGATTTTGACGATCGTGGTCGCTTAAACGGAGTCAGCAAGGAATATGACAAAGAAGGTAACCTCATGGCACTCCGGTATTACAAAAATAACGACATGGTCAAAAGAAAGCGAGTGAGCAAATGGTGGGGTTGGTTGTGGTGGTGGTAGGCCTCAAAAATCAATGCCCCTTTTGATGGGGCAACCACAAGGGATTGCCCCTATACTGCACGCGGGCACAATTTAAACTTTTAAAAGCTTTCCCGATGGCATAAAGTACAAAGGCAAATCAATCAGAAAAAGATTAAAAAGCACAACCCCGTAGGGGTTGAATGTGAATAGCC
>Ga0164318_10006749_pt1 | contig 11112 bp, 8 predicted proteins | sample GuaBasSedimGuay9_FD_113734 | JGI IMG/M metagenome (GOLD analysis project Ga0164318, IMG submission 113734) | Subseafloor sediment microbial communities from Guaymas Basin, Gulf of California, Mexico - Guay9, Core 4571-4, 0-3 cm | ecosystem: Environmental > Aquatic > Marine > Hydrothermal vents >...
ACAAAAAAAGAATTATATGACATTGAAATTTCAGAAAAAGAATTTTTAAATCACCCTAATATAAATAATATCAAAAAATCTATAATTGAATTTGTGAATTTGTGTAATAGAGAAAGAATAAATCCGACTGTTATTTTTGCACCTTCTAAAGCGTTAATTTATTCGAAAAATATTTTTGGAAAAGAAAGAAAGTCTAAATTTATAGAGTATTTTAAATTATTCTGTGATAGTAGCGAGGTGCCATATATTGACCTTACTTCATATATTCGGGAGGAAGTTCAGCAACGGGATTTATATTATGTATTTGATAATCATTGGAATGCGAACGGTAATTTATTTGTAGCAAAGATACTTAAGAATTATTTAGAGAGAAGATGAAAGATTTAACACAAGGAAATGAATATAAATTAATTATTAATTTTGCTATCCCAATGTTAATTGGTAATATATTTCAGCAATTTTATAATATTGTGGATAGTATAATTGTAGGGCAATTTATAGGAAAAAATGCACTGGCTGCTATTGGGACATCATTCCCAATTTTTTTCCTTTTAGTTAGTGCGGTAATAGGAATTGGTATGGGGGCAACTGTTGTTTTATCTCAATATTTTGGTGCAAAAGATTATGAGAATGTTCGGAAAACAGTGGAAACTACATATATTTTTATAATAGTTTTAAGTATATTGCTTACTGCATTGGGGCTTGCTTTTGACAAAGCAGTATTAAAATTTTTAAAAACGCCACCTGAAATACTTCCACAAGCTTTAATATATTTAAATACTATTATTGGTGGGTCTATTTTTCTTTTTTCATATAATATGTTAGCTGCTCTTTTAAGAGGGCTGGGAGATTCAAAATCACCTTTATATTATTTGATTATATCAACAATAACTAATATAATTTTAGATTTGATTTTCATTTTAATATTTCACTGGGGAGTTTTTGGTGCAGCATTTGCGACTGTTATATCTCAGGCTGTTGCTTTTTTCATTGGAATGGTGCATATAAAAAGAAAAAATATAAGTTTTTTGCTTATTGGTTCTATAAAAAAGATAAAATTTCATTCAAAAATTTTTAAGCTTTCTTTTAAAATAGGACTTCCAGGCGCCATTCAACATATTTTTATATCAGCAGGAGTAATGGCATTGTTAAAGATAATCAATAAATTTGGTCCTGATGCTGTTGCAGCTTTCACTATAGGCGGAAGAATTGATTCTTTTTCTTTTCTTCCTGGATTTAGTATTTCTGCATCAATAGCAACTTTTGCCGGTCAAAATTTGGGTGCTGGGAAAATTAAAAGGGCAATAAAAGGATTAAAATTTTCAATTTTGATTATATCAGGATTATCTATCTTGATAACAATTTTAGTTTTTTTATTACAAAAGTATCTGATATTAATTTTTAATAAAGATCCCAGAGTTATAGATTTTGGTACTAAATATATTTCTGTAGTTGCGTTATTTTATATAATAGTAAATAATATGTTTATATTTAATGGATTTTTAAGAGGTGCTGGTGCCACAGTTGTCCCAATGATCTCATCTTTTTTAGGATTGTGGATTGTTAGAATCCCATTTGCAATTTATTTTTCCGATAAAATGGGAATAATTGGTATATGGTGGGCAATTCCTACAGCATGGACTGCAGGTTTAATTACAAGTGCGATTTATTTTTTTACTTATAAATGGAAATATAAAATAATTACCCGTCAATAGGAAAAAAATACCTTATCTGGAGTATCCAGAGGGAAATATTATCCTACTCTTTTCTCATTTATAACCGTATAGATTAATAATAATAGATAAGCGTTTATTTTATAAAATGTTAATTAAAAAAAATATACTCAGCAACATTCCATTCCTTTAAAAAATATACATTAAGAAATACAGGAAATCTGTGATTTTTCATTATCTTACTGTAATTTTTTTATAAAGTATAGACTTTCTTTAGTGGTACTATGCTTTTTTTCAAGAGAATATTTTATAATGTTTTTTATCTTTTCATAGAATAGGCATAGAATATGCTTATATATTTAAATAAACAAAAGGATTTTTTATGGCTATTGTGAAAAATTTAAAAAAAGAGCATGAGTACAAAATCAAGAAAAATTACGACTACCTAAAAAATCTTTCTCCAGAAAAGTCTATGGATATAATATTGAAGATTAAGAAACTAAATGAAATAACAGAGATAGACGAATTGAAATCTTTTAGCATATCAATTTTTATATCTTTACTTGATGGTATTGGTGGAACTATAAAAATTAATGATAAACTTGATACATATTTTAATAAAGAAAGAGTTATAAAAACTATTAAAAGTTTTATAAATAGCAATAATGCTTTTAATAAGGAAAATTTTTGGAAATATTTTGAATATTATAACAAAATAACATTATTTAATTTTCAGGATTTTAAAAATCATAATTTTATAAATATTATTTCTATTCCATTACATAGTAAAGGAAATACAAAAGGATATATCTATATATTTGGATCAAAATATGATAAGCTGGGAAATGAGATTATTAGTTATATCAGTATATTGTCAGAATTTATGTATTTAAGATTTAATGAGTTAGAAGAAAAAGAAAAACTTACCAATATGGCATTAAAAGATTCTTTAACGAGTTTATATAATAGACGTTATTTTATGGAAATAGTTCAGAAAAATATAAGTTATACAAGAAGATATCAAAAAAATAGTGCTTTAATAATGATGGATATTGATTTTTTTAAGAAAATAAATGACATTTATGGGCATCAAACTGGAGATTATGTTTTGAGAACAATTTCCGAAATATTAATGAAAGAATTTAGAAGTTCAGATATTATTGGAAGGTATGGTGGAGAGGAATTTATAATTTATTTACCTGAAACCACTATTGAAAAAGCAGTCAGAGTGGCTAATAGAGTAAGAGAAAAAATTGTTAATTATGATTTTAAATATAATAGATTTAAGTTTAAAGTAACAGTAAGTATGGGGATTGCATCTATAAATGAAGGGGATATATTAGAAAAACTTATTTCGTTGGCTGATAAACGGCTTTATATTGCTAAACAAACCGGCCGTAATAGAGTGATTTCCAATCCCATACATCTCCCGGTAGGCTGAGAGGTTTTTATATCTCTCAGCCTATATTTTTATATTAACTATTTAGAATTGAACAGGTGAATTTTGATATTAAAATTAATTTTTTATTTATATCTTTCGATTAAAATACTGAGTTTACTATGCAAAAGAGCTGCTGATTCTTGTAGATTCTCAAAAGATTCATTTATTTTATCTGTTTTACCATTTTGAATTGCCTCAACGACTAATTTCCCATATTTATGGAGATTTATATGAGGTTCTTCAATATCTATAAAATTTTTATCATGAGAAAAAAGTTTTTGCCCTATTCCATAATAAAATTTTCCAAATTCGCATAGAGTATGGTCTGTTATTATATTAAAAACACATTTGTTTTCTAATATACAAAATAATATATTATTTAAAAATATTGTATGATTAATTATAGCCATTATAAAATGTGTATTTTTGCTATTAGTTTTGAAATTGATAAAAGTTTTCATAACGTTTTTTAATTGATTTGTTATATCATACATTTCTTTTGTTACATTGTTGACATTAATATTAGTAGATTCAGATGCTCTTGATATTCTTTCAATATTATTGCTAATTTCTGATATTACGCTGGTTTCTTCTTCAATAGCAGTAGCAATATTAGCTGTAAGAGCTTCTAATTCTTTAATTTCTTTAAAAATATCGGAAAAACTCTGTTTGGTTTTATCCGTCAAATTTACTTCTTCATCAACTGCTTTTTCTACAGTATCTGCACTGTGATCCACATCTTTAATATTCGTTTGTATTTCGTTAACCATAGCCTCAATTTGTTTAATAGAATCTTGAGTTTTTTCTGCTAATTTTCTTATTTCATCAGCTACAACTGCGAAACCTCTACCATGTTCTCCTGCACGGGCTGCTTCTATTGCAGCATTCAGAGCAAGTAAATTTGTCTGATCTGCTATATCATTAATTACAGATAATATTTCTACTATATTTTTAGAGTTTCCTGTTAAAAAATCTATTTTTTTACTTAAACCATCAAGTTCTTTTTTAATTAATTCGCTTTGTTCCACTGTTTCTGATATAAAATTTTGCCCTATTTCTGTTAGTTTTATTGTTTCTTTTGCTTTTGCTGATGCATTTGAAGTATTTGAAGCAATATCATCCACTGCTGAACTCATCTCTTCAGAGGCAGACGCTACTTGCATGGAATCTTCCAAATTACGTTTAGAAGCCATATCAAGTTCTATTAGCTTTTCTTCTATTTGTGGGATCTTAACAGTTAGCTGTGATAAGGAATACAAAGTATTTTTTATGAGACCGCCTATATTCACAAGAAAAGTATTAAACCATATTGAAAGTTCTGAAATTTCATCTGTTGCTGAATGTTTAAAAACTATACAATTTTCACATTTATCAACTTTTCCATTTAATAATAAAGGACACTTTTTATTCAAACTATATTCTCCTATAACTACCCAGCAAGGATCCTAGGAATCTTCATTGTTACATTCTTTCATATTTAAACCAGTAAGTTCATTACATGAGGCATATTTAACAGGAATTCTTTTAGTTAAATCTCCACTTCCTTTAGCAAATTCCTTTAGAATATTATTTAGTCTTCTTAATGGTTTTAAGACTTTTCTTAATAAAAAATATATAATTAAACTTATAATTATACCAAAGCTTAATATTATAAAGATTCTTTGATAGAGTCTATTCTCTTCGGTGGTAAAACTATCGCTTACATCTATAATATAAAATAGTTTTCCTATGTTTTTGCCGGAAAAATCTGTAAGTTCTATACTTGCATTAAAAAGTTTTTTCCTGTTAAAAGAATATATTTCCTTTTCTTGGTAATGGGATTTGATTATTTGTTTTATAGTGTCGTGAGAAAAAGTATAAAAAATGATATTATCAATTACTACATCTTTTTGTTTGTTTTCAAATCTTCTTGCTTGCTTGAAAACATCTTTATATATTCCAATAGTATAATCTATATGTTCTATCTTTGAAATACTATTTAGAATATAATCCAGAGAAACACCAAATTCTACACTTCCTATATGTTTGTTATTATAAAATACTGGATATACAATTCTAATTCCCGGACCTCCTCTACCGACCTCTATCCCTATAACTGGTTTTTTGTTTTGATTACATTTTATTACTGTTTTTCTAAAAGAAGATAAATCATCTCCAAATTTATTAGGTTTATGTAATCTTAAAAAACTTATTGCTGGTGGGGTATGGTATTGGAACTGATCAATAAGATTGTATTTTTTTGCCAATAAAGAAAAATGTTCTTTTAATGCTAAAAGTAAAGAATCTCTTTTCCCTTCTGCAAATAATCTATTTAGTTTTTGATTTTTTGCTAATACTTCAACAGAAGCTTTCAGTTCTTTTGTTGTAGAGTTCATTTTTTCATTGAATATTTTTTTGATTCTTGTTGCTTTGTCCATTATTTCACTATTTAGTTCTTTTTTAAATGCGTTATAATCCATATATATCATTGCCATAGCCATTAATAAAATACCAATTACAGTTCCAACTATAAGTTTTGTCTGTATTTTTGCTTTTGTTAACATTATATCCTCCCCCTTTTAAATTTATCTTTTTTCTCTATAAAAAAAATAACTAAAGATTTTTATATTGTCAAGTTTTAAAAAAAAAGGTATGGGATATTATACAAAATTGTTATTTTTATCAGATTATATAGTTTTTTATTTAATTTTTAGCGGTATATTGATTTTTGAATCAATGAAAATATCTAAGTTTGTTTTTTTAAAAAATATATTTTCTAAAGGATAAATAGTAAATAAAGGATAAAAGATTCATTTTTTTATAAAATATAAAACTTGACAAATATTTTTTTTTTAACTAATATAATAGTAAATAGAAGAAAAAAAGGAGAACAAATGTCTTATTATGCATATCATTTAGCATTAAATGAAGAGGATGTTAAAAATACAAAAATTGCTATATTGCCAGGAGACCCGTGGAGGGTTAATAAAATAGCGGAGATACTGGATAATAATTTTAAAGAGTTGGAATTCCACCGAGAATACAAGTCTGCTTTATGTAATGTCGGAGGAGTTAATGTATTAGTTATATCAACAGGCATTGGAGGGCCATCGGTTTCTATAGCAATGGAGGAACTTGCAAGATTAGGTATAAAAATTTTTATAAGAGTAGGCACTACAGGAGCTATTCAGGAATATATAAATAATGGGGATTTCATTGTATCAACTGCAGCTGTAAGGTTAGATGGGGCTTCTACTCATTATGCGCCATTAGAATATCCAGCAGTAGCTGATTGGAATATTGTTAATATTTTATATAATGCAGCTAAGAAATTAAATTATAGGGTTTTTACCGGGATAACAGCTTCATCAGATACTTTTTATCCGGGGCAGGAGCGATATGATACATTTAAGGGATATGTCATCAGGAAATTTCAAAAATCTATGAATGAATGGCGTAATTTGAATGTTTTGAATTTTGAGATGGAATCTGCAACAATGTTTACTATTGCCAATGTATTTGGGGTGCATGCTGGCACCGTTTGCGGAGTTATTGCAAAGCGTACAGACAAAGAAGAGGTAGATATGGGGATTATTGATGAAGTAGAGTTAAAATTGGCAAATATTATAAAAGAATCCATTCCAGATTTGAGGCATTTATTATGAAAATTTCAAAAGTTATTTGTGCTGTTAATAATAATATTTATAGCTTATTGGTGAAAAAGTTTCCTCAGATAGTTTTTGTTAATTATACCTATGAATATCAGATTATCAATGCTGTGATAGTAGGAGAATTTGATGTTTTTATATATCAAAAATCGGTATTAATGGGGAAGATTAGTGAAAAATCTTTATTAATGACTGTTAAAGGGCATAAAGATATTTATATTATAAAATTGCTTGAGGATGACAAAGATAGAGATATAGATTTTGATAGAACTATTCTTTTTTATATTGATTTTAGTGTAAACTCTAATTCAATTGAAAAGGTTTTTGATATTATTGGTAAAGAAGTAAAGGTTGTTTCTTTTAATAAACAGAAAAAAAGAGTTAAAAAGAAAATTTTATTGGGGGAGAGAGATGAAAGTTATAAGAATTTGATAAAAACTATTTTTCGGGATACTTATGATGTTATAGTATTAGAAGATGGTAATAAGATAGTAGAGTTTACATTAAAAGAGCGACCTGATTTGGTTATATTATCTCTTGAACTGGGGGATTTAGATGCTTTTACTGTGGCTAATTTGATCAGGTATCATGCCAGGACTAAAGAGATTCCTATTATTTTATTTACAGAAGTTGTTGATCATAATCAAAAACGGCTTGCTCTTGAATCTGGAATAACCGATATTTTTAGTAAATTTGATTCTCCAGAGAATTTAGTTAAAAGAATTGATGAACTTTTGACTGAAATTATAAATACTGATAAAAAAATTTTAATTATAGAAGATTCTAATAGTTTGGCTCATTATTTGAAATATTATTTGAAAAAGAATAATTTTTATGTTGAAATTGCATATAATGGTTTCGAAGGATTGCAGAAAGCTTATTCTATTAATCCTAATTTGATTTTATTGGATTTAGAGATGCCTATATTAAATGGTTTTCAATTCATTCGTATAGCTCGTGATGATCAAATACTTAAAGATATTCCCATTATTGTAATGAGTGGCATATGGAAGAATAAGGCGACAGGATTTTATTTAAAAGAGCTTGGCATTAGAGATTTTTTAGTTAAACCTATTAATGAAGAGCTTTTATTGAATATAATAGAGAAACACTTAAAATTTAGACAGAATAAAAATAAAAAGAGTAAATATTTTACAGTACTTGAAATTATGTTGAAGATTAATAATATAATGGAAAGAACATTGTTTCAATTATTTTATATAGATAAAATTAGAGATGTTGGAATATATATATATAATTTAAAGGAGTTTTTTGAAAAATTAGCTTATTTATTAAATAATATATTAATTATAGAGAGTGGATTTTTTTATTTAAATCTGGGATATAGAGAAGTTGTTGCTTTTTTTATGAAAGATCATTCTCAAAAACGAGACCTTTTGCAGATATTAAATAAAGATTTTTATATTTCTCATAATTCAGAAATTATTGAGTATTTATTGCCAGATGATGAAAATATTAAATTTGATAATATTAGGGAAGCAAAAAAAGAAGAGAAAAGAGTAGACTTTTTTGATAATGAGAACAATTTAGTTGGAACTTTATTTGTTAGTGGAAATTTTACTCAATTTGATGATATGCTATTTGATTATATTCGAGAATATTTAAATATTTATATTAAATCTATAATTTTGATTGAAAAAGTGCAGAGTTTGAGCCTTTTAGATTACTTGACCCGTATTTATAATAAGCGTTTTTTTGATAATGAATTATCAAGAGTAATAGAATATTATAAAAGATATAATGATACCTTTTCTTTAATAATGTTTGATATTGATCATTTTAAGAAAGTAAATGATGTTTATGGACATTATATTGGGGATTATGTTTTAAAGACTTTGGCGGGTGAGATAAAAAAGATTATAAGAATAGAGGATATTTTTTGTAGAGTTGGAGGTGAGGAATTTATTATTATTTTACCAAAAACAGGTTTGAATTCAGCAGCGATAATGGCAGAAAAGATTAGAGTTTTAGTTGAAAATTTAAAGTGGGATTTTACTGAAGATAAAATAACAATTAGTTTGGGAGTGACCGAAGTTAAAAGGGGAGATACAGAAGATATTATTTATAAACGGGTTGATGAAGCCCTTTATAATGCTAAGAAAAACGGAAGAAATCAGGTTCAGACTTTATAAATAGTTTTTTTAAATTTTTTATTTGTTCAAAAAATACACCGGAAATAACCAATATCATTCCTATAATTTTTTGCAGATTGAATTGTTCATCTAAAATAAAGTATGAAGCTATTGCAGTAAAAATAGGGATAAGGTTTGTCATGAGGCTTGAAAGATTCATTCCAATTTCTCTTATTGATAATGTATAAAAAACAAATGATAATGAGGAAGCTAAAAATGATAGACAAATTATGCTTAGAATAACATTGGTTTTCGGTTGTATGTGAATAAATGTTTTAATTTCAAAAATTAAAAATAGAGGTAAAAAATAAAGAGTACCAAAAAGATTTTGATATTTTAATATGGTTAGTGGATTGTATTTATGAGATAATTTTTTTACAATTACAGCATAACCCATTGTAGAGAGAACCGCTAAAAACATTAGCATTATACCTTTTGATGAGTATCGAAGCATCAAATTTTTTTTGAATATTATAAGACTTAGTCCAAATAAAGACATCATTAGCCCTATAATTATACTCTTTGTTAATTTTTCTTTGTAGAAAAGATAAGAAAATATGGGGGTAATAACAGGTATTGTGGCAATTATTATAGATGCAACTGCTGAAGATAGGTATTGGATCCCAAAATTTTCTCCTAAAAAATAGAGGAAAGGTTCAAAAAATGCTAATCCCATAAAAAAATATAAGTCATTATTTTTAATTAATAAAGGATTTTTTAAAATAGCATCTATTATAAAAAGTATAGGGAATGACAAAAGTAATCTTATGAATATTAATGATATGGGAGAATATGTATTAAGAGCTATTTTGGTCCATACAAAAGACATTCCCCAGAAAAACATAGCCAATGTATTTAGAAAATATATTAATTTTTTATTCATATTTATTTAATATAGAGATATAGCCTATATGAGGCGGCTATATCTCCGGTTTTATTTACTAATTATCTTGAGCTTGTACAGCAGTTACTGTAACTACATTGACAATATCGTCAATACTACATCCACGGGATAAATCATTTACTGGTTTATTCATACCTTGTAAAAATGGCCCAATTGCTTCTGCTCCAGCTAATCTTTGTACTAATTTATATCCGATATTACCGGATTGTAAATCTGGGAAGATTAAAGTATTGGCTTTTCCTGCAACAGGGCTTCCTGGAGCTTTTTTTTCGCCTACTTTTGTAATTAATGCAGCATCTGCTTGAAGTTCTCCATCTATTAATAAATCAGGAGCTTTTTCTTTACAAATTTGTGTTGCTTTCTGGACTTTTTCTACTAAAGGATGTTGAGCACTACCTTTTGTTGAAAATGATAATAGAGCTACGCGAGGTTCTATATCGCATAGTATTTTTGCGGTATTTGCAGTACTTATTGCAATTTCTGCGAGCTGTTCAGCTGTAGGGTCTGGATTAACTGCACAATCAGCAAAAACGAATAGTCCATTTTCTCCGAGATTGCAGTTTGGAACAATCATAATAAAAGCGCTTGATACAATGCTTGTGCCGGGTTTTGTTTTGATTATTTGAAGTGCAGGTCTTATTGTGTTTGCTGTAGAATGTTCTGCACCTGATACTAAACCGTCAGCATCGCCGAGATGTACCATCATTGTACCGAAATAAACAGTATCTTGTATAGTTTTTCTTGCTTCTTCCTGGGTTATACCTTTGGCTTTTCTTAAATTATAGAACTCCTCCGAATATTTATCCAATAGGTCACTTTCTTTTGGATTGATTAATTTTGCTTTGCTTATATCAACTCCATATTGTTCTGCTTTCTTTTTTATATTTTCTATATTTCCCAATAGAACAAGATTTGCTAATTGTTCTTTTAATATTATTCCGCTTGCTTTAATAGTTCTTTCTTCTTCTCCTTCTGGCAATACGATTGTTTTAGGAATTTTTTTTGCTTTTTCTTTGAATTTTTGAATTAAATCCATATTTATTACTCCTTTTTTGCTTATAATATAAAAAAATAGAGACTTTTGTCAACAGAAAGTAATGCTTTTTATACTAAAAACTTATTTTATAATTGAATAAAAAATATAAGAATAGAATGTGCATTATATAAATAAAATAGTTATACTTGATTAATCTATTATTAATTTTGTGTTGACATAAATTTGATTTATTTGTATTTATAACAAAAATTAGGGAGATTTTATATGAAAAAAGTTTTATTGGTAATTATTTTTTTA
>Ga0164318_10006750_pt1 | contig 11112 bp, 7 predicted proteins | sample GuaBasSedimGuay9_FD_113734 | JGI IMG/M metagenome (GOLD analysis project Ga0164318, IMG submission 113734) | Subseafloor sediment microbial communities from Guaymas Basin, Gulf of California, Mexico - Guay9, Core 4571-4, 0-3 cm | ecosystem: Environmental > Aquatic > Marine > Hydrothermal vents >...
ATTGAGGGCAGATTGACTGAAAAAGCTGGTGATGCAGGGAAACGTCTGCATACTGCCAGAAGCCGTAATGACCAGGTGGCACTGGACTTTAGACTTTATGTACAAAATAACACAAAAGCTATTGCTGATCTGCTTGTTGAAAATATTGAAACCTTTGTTAAAGTTGCTGAAGAAAATGCAGAGACGCTGCTTCCCGGAATGACACATTTACAGCATGCCCAGCCCATTAATTTTGCTTACCATATGATGGCATATGCCTCTATGTTCAAACGTGATCATGAGCGTTTTATGAGTTCTTATGAACGTAATAATTACTCTCCTATAGGCTGTGCAGCTTTGGCCGGTACACCTCATGATATTGATCGTCAGATCACTTCAGACAAACTTGGATTTAATGCACCTACGCTGAATTGTCTGGATACGGTGAGTGACCGTGATTTTGCTTTAGAGATACTCTTTAACATCTCTACTATGATGATGCACATCAGTCGCTTAAGTGAAGAGCTTATCTTGTGGTCTGCGAGTGAATTCAAATGGGTGACACTGTCTGACAGACATGCTACAGGTTCATCTATTATGCCACAAAAGAAAAATCCGGATATTCCTGAGTTATTACGTGGGAAAACAGGTCGTGTAAATGGTAATCTTGTCTCATTGCTTACCGTGATGAAAGGTTTACCACTTGCATATAACAAAGATATGCAGGAGGATAAAGAGGGAGTATTTGATTCAGTTAGAACAGCATTACTTTCACTGCAGGTATTGAATGAAATGATCGCAGATATGACAGTGAACAAAGACAAAATGGAAGCTGCCTGTATGATAGGTCACCTTTCAGCCACAGATCTGGCAGATTATCTGGTCAAAGAGTCAGGTTTACCATTCCGTGATGCGTATCATATTACCGGTAATGTGGTGAATCTGGCAGAAGAGAAAGGGCTTGATATTTCAGAACTTTCTCTAGAAGATCTGCAAAGTATAGATGGGAGAATAGGTGAGGGTGTTGTGGCATTACTGGATAACCGTGCCTCAATGAATGCACGTCTCTCAGAGGGAGGTACTGCAACGATCAGAACTTTGGAGCAGGTTGAGAGTTTGAAGACCTGGTTGAAGAAGCAAAAGTAATCTCGCTTAACCGCTTAAAATAAATTCTTATAGAGATAGAAGGAGTATTATATGAACTATCCAAATTTTCCAAAAGAGTGTACATCACTACTTTGTAAATATTTCACGCCAGAAGTGTTTGAAGCACTTAAAGATAAGAGGACCGGTTTTGGTTTTACTGTGGCACAAGCCATCAATTCCGGTCTTCAAAATATTGACAGCGGTATTGGTGTATATGCGGGGGATGAAGAGTCTTATACTTTGTTCGCTCCGCTGTTCAATCCGATCATTGAAGAGTATCATGGTTTTACAAGTACTGACAGTCATAAAAGCAATTTAAATCCTGATGATCTGAATGCACCAAACCCTGACCCTGAAGGTAATTATATTGTATCCACACGTATCCGTGTGGGACGTAACTTGAAATACTTTCCGCTTGGACCGGCCACTGAACAACAGTCACGACTGATCACAGAGAAGATGATCTCAGGTGCTTTGTCTTCTTTGGATAGTGAGTTGAAAGGGAATTATTATCCACTGCTTGGAATGTCTGAATCTGTACAGCGACAACTCATCGAAGATCACTTCCTTTTTAAAGAGGGAGACCGCTTTTTGGAAGCAGCAGGCTTAAATAGAGACTGGCCTGAAGGACGCGGGATTTATCATAATGATGAAAAAACGTTTCTGGTCTGGGTCAATGAAGAGGATCAGCTTCGTATTATCTCTATGCAGCAGGGTGGAGATATAAAAGAGGTATTCTCCCGGTTGAGTGCTGCCATTAAAATTTTGGAAAAACAATTACAGTTTTCTTACAATGATCATTTAGGGTACATTACTTCATGTCCGACAAATTTAGGTACAGCTATGCGTGCCTCTGTACATATTAAAGTACCGAATTTAGCTAAAGATATGGATAAACTTAAAGCTATTACCGATAAATATCATCTCCAAATACGTGGAATACATGGTGAACATTCAAAATCTGAGGGCGGAGTATATGATATCAGCAACCGTCGTCGATTAGGTATTACCGAAGTGGAAGCAGTACAAGATATGCATGATGGTGTGGTAGCTATTATTGAAGCAGAAAAAGCACTAATGCAATAATTTCTATCTTCTTTGGTCGGTAAACCGACCCTACATTTATTTTCGATATAATTCCACAAAATTCCCTATATTGGATATGCAATGATACAACTTACAAACCTTTCTAAAAGCTTCGGTGGACAAACACTTTTTAATGACGTAAATTTTAAAATGCAGTCACAACAGAAAATAGGATTTGTAGGGCGTAACGGATCAGGCAAGTCCACTCTTTTTAAGATGATCTTGGGTGAGGAACCATATGACAGCGGGTCTATCAGTATTCCGAAAAATTATCGTATAGGAACATTGAAGCAGCATCTTGTTTTTACTGAACCAACAGTGCGTGAAGAGTGTGCTTTGGTATTGTCTGAAGATGAACAGTGGAATTTCTACAAGATAGAAAAGCTTCTATTCGGACTAGGCTTTTCTGAAGCAGACTTGGATAAAGACCCATGGAGCTTTTCCGGTGGATTTCAGATACGTATCAACTTAGTAAAACTACTTGCTACAGAACCAAATATGCTACTTCTCGATGAGCCTACCAACTACCTTGATATTCTCTCTTTACGTTGGTTGAAAGGTTTCATCAAAGAGTTTGATGGTGAAGTTATACTCATTACTCACGACAGAGACTTTATGGATTCAGTGACGACACATACAATGGGTGTACAGCGTAAGTCATTGCATATTGTCAGTGGAGACAGTCATAAGTATTACGGGACACTTGAACTTGCAGACGAGACTTATGAAAAAACAAAGGCCAATCAAGACAAAAAACGTAAAGATCTGGAAGAATTTGTCGCACGTAACAAAGCCAGAGCATCTACTGCAGCTTTGGCACAGTCTAAACAAAAAGAGTTAGACAAAATGGATGACATGGAAGATTTAAAAAGTGATGCAACCCTTTCATTTAATTTTAACTATAAAGATACCCCGGCTAAAGTCATTTTTCGTGCAGAAGAACTTGGTTTTGGCTATAACCCTGAAGAACCTTTGTTTCAAAACATTACTTTTGCTATGGAAAAAGGTAAACGTTTGGCCATCATTGGTAAAAATGGTAAAGGTAAATCGACTTTACTTAACTACATCGCAGGTGAGTTGGGAACACAACAGGGAAAACTTGATTTTCATCCTTCTACCAAGTTCGCACACTTTGGACAAACGAACATTGAAAGACTCAATACCAAAGCAACAATAGTAGATGAGATCGCTTCTATGTCTAAAGAGATCGGTATACCTCAGGCACGTAACATTGCTGGACGTATGATGTTTTCAGGGGAACTTGGAGATAAAAAGATCGATGTACTATCTGGGGGAGAGCGAAGCCGTGTTATGTTGGGTAAGATCATCGCTACACCTGCAAACCTGCTTTTCCTGGATGAGCCTACCAACCACCTTGATATGCAGTCTATTGATGCTTTGGCTGATGCGATTGAAGCTTTTGAAGGTTCGCTTATTATGGTGACACACTCAGAGATGCTGCTTCGCAGACTGGCTGATGCACTCATTATTTTTCATAAAGGCGGTGCTGAGTATTTTGACGGAACTTATGATGACTTCTTGGAGAAAATAGGCTGGGAAGAGGAAGAGGGGAATAGCAAACCCAAAAAGAAGAAGCCTAAAATTGACTACAAAGAGCGTAAAAAACTACGTAAAGCTGTAACCAAAGAGAGAAATGAAGAGCGTAAACCTTACACCAAAGAGATCAAACTTTGTGAAGAGAAGATAGAAAAACTTGAAGCAGATATGGCTGTGAAAAATGAAACTTTAGAGAAAGCTTCGAACTCTGGAGATAATGATCTTATTATGGATCTTTCCAAAGAGGTTGGATTGGTTCAGCAGGAGATCGATGATCTTTTTGAACGATTGGAGATCGCTTCTGAGATAGATGAGGACATTGTTGCAAAGTTTGAATTGAAGCTTGATGAGATTGATGCATAATTTATCACGTTTGTGATTTTTATGGACGTTGTTGCACGTCAGGCGGATAAATCCACCTTGTATGCTTAATTATAAACTTTTATGTGGGTCTTCTCTCTGGTCATTCCATACTAGTTTTCCTCCGCCTAACATATGGAAATGCAGGTGCATGATCTCTTGTCCTCCGTCTGCTCCATTGTTGGTGATGAATCTGTATCCGTTAATATCCAAACCTACTTTTGTAGCTACTTCCTGTGCAAAACTTGTCAGTCCTGCCATCATTTCAGGTGTTGTGTCTTGAAAACAGTCTACATGTTGTTTCGGTATGATCAAAATATGAATGGGTGCTTTAGGATAGAGGTCATGAAATGCCAGAAAATGTTCACTTTCATGCACAGTATTGTTAGGGATCTCTCCGTTTACGATTTTACAAAATATACACATATTATAATCCTTTAAGTGATTGAATTTAAGTAATTATAACACAGTAAAAATAGAATAAATCCCATTATTAGTTACTTTTGGATAAAATCACGGTTATTACGTAAGTCATATAGAGGTTTTATGAAAGAATTAGAAGATAAAATTGTTCAGGCTAAAAGCCTTGAATCATTGGAAAAAGTACGTGTTGAACTTTTTGGTAAAAAAGGTGTTTTGGCAGGACAGTTTGCCAAAATGAAAGATGTTCCCGGACCTGAAAAAAAAGCATTTGCTGAAGGTCTGAATAAAAATAAAGCTTTACTGCAAGCTACATTTGATGCTCAGTATGAACATCTCAAAGCCCAAGATATAGAACGCCTGCTTAAATCTGAAGCAATCGATGTCTCTTTATACGGGACTTTGGCACAAAAAGGTGCTTTACATCCTGTTATGGAGACAATGGATAAGATCATTGATTATTTTGTGGCACTGAATTTTGCTGTAGAGTCTGGTCCAATGGTTGAAGATGACTTTCATAACTTTGAAGCATTGAACCTTCCCAAGTACCACCCGGCACGTGATATGCAAGACACATTCTACTTTAAAGATGGTGGACTTTTGCGAACTCATACCTCTCCCGTACAGATAAGAACTATGCTAGAGACAAAACCACCGATCAGAATGATCGCACCTGGAACGGTTTTCAGACGAGACTATGACCTTACACATACACCGATGTTCCATCAGGTTGAAGGACTTGTAGTGGATGAGAAAGGTAAAGTGAGTTTTGCAAATCTTAAAGCGATATTGACAGATTTCCTTCAGTATATGTTTGGAGATGTGGAAGTACGTTTTAGACCCTCTTTCTTTCCATTCACCGAGCCTTCTGCTGAAGTAGATATTTCATGTATCTTCTGTGAAGGTAAAGGATGTCGTGTCTGTTCACATACAGGCTGGTTGGAAGTACTTGGTTGCGGGATCGTCGACCCTAATGTCTTTAAAGCAGTTGGCTATGAAAATGTCAGTGGGTATGCCTTTGGTTTAGGTGTAGAGCGTTTTGCAATGCTGATGCACAAGATACCTGATTTAAGATCTCTGTTTGAGGGAGATATTCGTTTATTGGAGCAGTTTAGATGATAGTTACAAGATCGTGGTTAAATGAATTTATAGACCTTAGTGAAGTGTCCAATGACATACTGTATGAAACGTTCAATGCCATTGGTTTGGAAGTGGATAGTATCAACCAAATTAAAATAGCTCCAAAAGTAGTCGTGGGAAAAATACTCTCTTGCGAAAAACACCCTGATGCAGATAAACTGAATGTATGTCAGATAGATGTGGGAACACAAACACTTCAGATCGTTTGTGGTGCAGCGAATGTTTTAGAGGCTGAGTATGTTGCAGTTGCTACTGTGGGTGCAGTACTGCCTGGTGATTTTAAAATTAAAGATGCGAAGCTTCGCGGTGTTGAGTCTGCAGGAATGGTCTGTGCCTCTTCCGAGCTTGGACTGCCGGATATGGGTAAAGGGATCATGATCCTTGATGACAGCATCGGTGAACTTGAGATCGGCCGTGAATTTGGTTCCTATGAGCGAGTAGCAGATACGATCATTGAGCTTGAACTGACTGCAAACAGAGGTGACTGTCTCTCCGTGTATGGTGTAGCAAGAGATCTCTCTGCCGCACTTGATATCGATATGAAACCTTTTGAATACAAGCAGGCTGAGAGAATGAAACTTGGTATCGCCAGAGAAGCGGAAATTCATGTTGAAGGTGAAATGGATGCGGATCTTTGTTATAAATTAGCAACAGTAGATACTGTTACAGCAAACTTTTTACTGCAGTTGCGTTTAGCTATGGTCTCCGTAGAGGCTGAAGGAAAGCTGGCAAAAAATCTAGCTTATGTGACACATGCAACAGGTGTGATCCTGCGCGTATATAATAGTGCTGCCTTTATGAATGAAGAAGAAAAAGTAGTTGTCAATGTAAGAGAAAAAGAGAAAGGTTTGATGGAAATAGTAGCTAACGGCAAGGTTGTCTCTGTTGCAGGTGTTTCTCAGACTGAAGAGTCAAATGCAAATGATGATACAAAGAAATTCCTTTTGGAAGCTTCTTATATCAATCCAGATACACTTGTTGAAGCTTTTGCCCAAAGTAAATTGAAAAGTGATGACCTATATTACAAAACTTCTAGAGGTTCCAATCCTGATCTGGGGTTCGGACTTAGATTTTTTGCTTATTTGATGGATCGGTATACGGATATTAACTGTTATGAAGGTACCTTGTCTGTTAATGTTGAAAGAAAAAATGAAAAGATCCTTGTTGATGCAAAAGAGATCTCTTCTATTATCGGCATGGATGTAGATTCGAGTAAGATAGTGACTATCTTGAAGAAACTTGGTTTTGATGTTTCGATCACAGGCAGCCATATTATTGCAGTAACTGTGCCAATGTTTAGACATGATATGAAACATATTCAGGATATATCTGAAGAGATCGTGCGTATTATAGGTATTAATAACATTGATGCAAAACCTTTTGTGTTTGCAGAGAAACCAAGATTGAATGATACAACAGATAGATATAAAGCTAAAAAATCATTTAAAAATCGTGCTGTAGGTACCGGTTTTTATGAAAATGTATCTTATGTATTTTCAGAAAAAGCATTGTTGTCAAAATATGCTTTCTCTACAATTGAAGAGGATCTCGAACTTGCAAACCCTATTGCGGAAGAACTGAATACACTTAGATCTACGATTCTTGTAAATTTACTTATTGCTGCAAAACGTAATGTAAGTTACTCTAAAAAATCTATTCCTCTTTTTGAAATTGGTGCAATATTCGGATCTAAAAGAGAACAAAGTGAAGCGATCTCTTTTGTGTTTTCAGGACAGGTAGAAGGTGAGAATATAAGAAATGCAGGAAAACCGACTCAGATAGACTTTGCATCATTTACCCAAAAAGTAGGTGCAGTCATCGGTACTTTTGAACTGGTACCCTGCTCTTATGAAAACGGATTGATACATCCTTACCAGTCTGCAGACATAGTAATTGACGGTAAAGTATGCGGATTTCTTTCAAAACTGCACCCTACGGTTCAGGAAAGTTTTGATCTTCCTGTAACTTTTATTGCAGAAATTGATTTCGATGTTCTGCTGCCTAAACATATCAATGCAACTCCAATCTCGAAATTTCAGGGAGTCTATAAAGATCTTTCTGTGGTGATCGATAAATCTTTGAACTATTATGAAGTGGCTGAAGTTTTGAACGGACTTGACCTTCCTATGTTGAAAGATGTGTATCCTGTGGATATTTATGAAGATGAGAAGCTGGGAGACAAGAAGAGTCTGACAGTACGATTCTTTATTCAGTCTATGGAACGGACACTGGAGGATGCAGATATTGAAACGGTAATGACTACGATCATGAATGCACTTGAAAATGAGTGTAAAGCCGAATTGAGATAAAGATGAAAATAAAGTTAGCTTCAAGTTACGGATTTTGTTTTGGTGTAAAAAGAGCCATTAAGATCGCTGAAGAGCATAAAGGTTCTAAAACCTATGGTCCTCTTATCCACAATAAAGATGAGATCAATCGTTTAAAAGAAGGTTACAATATCGGCTTGGCTGAAAAGTTTGAAGATGTAACTCCTGACGATTCTGTTGTCATACGTACACACGGTATACCTAAAAATGAACTCTCGCAACTGAAAGAACAGGAAAATAAGATCATTGATGCTACCTGTCCTTATGTCACCACACCACAAAATATTGTTGAGAAGATGAGTAATGAAGGGTATAGTATTGTGATCTTTGGAGATAAAGACCACCCTGAAATTAAAGGGGTTGTCTCTTATGCCAAAGATCTTAGAAATGCCTTTATTGTTTTGGATGAAAAAGAGCTCGAAGGTTTACCGATACTTTCAAAAGTAGCTGTTGTTGCGCAGACAACAAGAAAGCCTGAAGACTTTTTAAAGGTAGTGAATGCCTTGATCCTTGCCCATAAAGAAGTAAGGGTCTTTAATACCATTTGCAATGCAACTTTTGAAAACCAGGATGCAGCAGCTGAATTAGCTAAAGATGCAGATGTTATGATCGTCATTGGCGGGAAACACTCTTCCAATACAAAGCAACTGCATTCTATTTGTAAGAGTTATTGTGATAACAGCTATTTGATCGAGAATGAAAAAGAGCTTGAATCTTCATGGTTTGAAGAGAAAGTATTGTGTGGTATCTCTGCGGGTGCATCGACACCGGATTGGATCGTTCAAAATGTGATCGATAAGATCCAAACGCTTAAAAAGTAGATTAAAATATGAATACACTTACGCTTAAACCTATCTCAAAAATTGACGGTGAGGTAAATCTTCCGGGTTCTAAAAGTTTTTCAAACAGGGCTCTGCTTCTTGCGGCACTTTCAGAGGGTACAACACGCATCACCAATCTTTTGGAAAGTGATGATACCAGACATATGCTCAATGCACTCAAAAAATTGGGTATTCATTATACACTCTCGAAAGATAAAACAGAATGTATCGTTGTGGGGAATGCCGGTCCTCTGGAGATAAACAGTTTTAAAGAGCTGTTTTTGGGAAATGCAGGAACTGCCATGCGCCCATTGTGTGCCGCCTTGTGTTTAGGGAAAGGTTCTTTTTTTCTGACGGGTGAACCTCGTATGAAAGAGAGACCGATTGGACATTTGGTGGATGCCCTAAGACAAGCAGGTGCAACGATCAACTATACAGAAGCGGAAGGATTTCCACCGCTTCAAATAGAAGCCAATGGACTCCTGGGCGGAAATGTAGAGATAGAGGGATCAATTTCAAGTCAGTTCTTAACAGCACTTCTTTTTGCTGCACCTATGGTAAAAGAAGATATGACCATTTCCATATTGGGAGAACTTGTTTCCAAGCCTTATATAGATATTACACTCCACATTATGAAAACATTTGGTGTTGATGTACAGAATGATAATTATGAAACATTCACGATAAAAGGTGGGCAGACCTATAAGGCTGTGGAGCATTATATGGTTGAAGGGGATGCCTCTTCGGCTTCTTATTTTCTGGCTGCCGCTGCCATAAAAGGCGGGACGGTCAAAGTGACGGGTATAGGAAAAAAATCTATTCAGGGTGATGTGGCTTTTGTGGACGTTCTTGAAAAAATGGGTGCCAAAGTAGAATGGGGTGAGGACTTTGTCTCTGTCACAAAAGCAGAACTTCATGCAATTGATATGGATTTCAACCATATTCCTGATGCAGCTATGACCATTGCAACGACTGCACTCTTTGTAGAAGGTACCACAGTACTTAGAAATATTTATAACTGGCGAGTCAAAGAGACAGACAGACTTTTTGCCATGGCTACTGAACTTCGAAAAGTTGGTGCAGAGGTGGAAGAGGGTGAAGATTACCTGAAAATCACAGCACCCAAACAACTAAAACATGCAGCTATAGATACGTATGATGATCATAGAATGGCAATGTGTTTCTCTCTTTTAGCATTAGATCCTGTCTCTGTGACCATTAATGAACCGGAGTGTACAGCGAAGACTTTTCCTACTTACTTTGATGTTTTGGAAAGTATATCTACCTATTAAGAGAGATCGTAGGGTCGGTTCACCGACCTATAAATCAATAGATGACTCACTTTGGTCGGTAAACCGACCCTACTCGGTACAAAATAGCTTATAAGCATTTTAATAATTTTTTTGGGTATAATTACGCAAAATTTGTGTGTACATAAGGATAGGTATGAAGTTCGAAGATATCGAAATAGAAGAAGTAGATTTTGAGGCGATGCTTGAGGAATCGTTTAAAAAATCAGAGTCAAGAAGTGATTTAGTTGCAGGTACAGTTGTTAAGATCGATGAGAAAGACAACTTGGTAGTAGTTGATATCGGTGGTGGTAGAGATGCAAATCTTGATCTTACTGAAATTACTGATGAAGATGGAACAGTTCTTTTTGCAGTCAATGACACTATTAATGTTGTGACTATGGGTAGAGGTCGTATCTCTTACAAAGCAGCACTTTCCCGTGTGGCACTTAACGAGTTCATTGCTGAGTATGACGAAGAGCAAGAGTATATCATCGAAGGTGTGGTCACTAAGAAAAACAAAGGCGGATACGTTGTTGAAGTTGATGGTTTGGAATTTTTCATGCCACGTACTTTGTCTTACCTTTCTTCCAAAATAGATCCTACAGGTAAAAAAGTAAAAGCTGTTATTGTTAAAGTTGATAAAGATAAAGGTTCTGTCGTTGTTTCACGAAAAGAACTTATTGAAAGAGATAAAGCAAAAACTGACGAGATCGTTGGAGCACTTCTTGAGAGTAAAGATCCAGTCATCGGTATGATCAAGAAAATCACTTCTTACGGTATGTTTGTTGATGTTGGCGGTATGGACGGACTTGTTCACTACTCACAAATCTCTCACAAAGGACCGGTTAATCCTTCTAAATATTTCAAAGAAGGTGATGAAGTAAATGTTATCGCTTTGGATTACGACAAGAAAAAGAGACACCTTTCTCTGTCTATTAAAGATGCAAACCCTGATCCTTGGGCTGATATTGATGCGATCATCGG